>Ga0335073_10001457_pt1 | contig 31611 bp, 27 predicted proteins | sample Lox_Sample_22_FD_207093 | JGI IMG/M metagenome (GOLD analysis project Ga0335073, IMG submission 207093) | Soil microbial communities from Loxahatchee National Wildlife Refuge, Florida, United States - Lox_Sample_2.2 | ecosystem: Environmental > Terrestrial > Soil > Wetlands | place: USA... | reverse complement strand
AGCGCCGCGATGACCAGCGTGGCGATGGCCACGGCCACCGAGCCCTTGATGGGCAGCACCCGGGTGGCCAGCAGGACCAGGCCGGCGAACAGGCCGCCGAGCAGGGCGGTGATCAGCGCGTAGGAAACCACCCGGCTGATGACCCGGTTGAGCTCGTACAGCCGGTACTTCAGCACTGCGACGCCCATGCAGATGGGCAGCGCGCTCGTCCCGAGGGTGGACAGCGCGCCGAGCACCGGCTGGGTGCCCCAGCCGGGGGCTTCGCCCATGGACACCGGGACGACGAACACGCCGATGATCACCCAGACCACGAAGATGGCCGCGCCGCTGTACAGCCACTTGAGCTGCTGACGCCGCTCGCCGTCGGCGCGGCGGTAGGTCGGTATCTGGAAGATCAGCCAGGCTATCCAGCTGACCAGGGCCGCGACGATCACCGCCCCTTCGAGGACGACGAACACTGCGGGCGGGGGGCTGGCCAGATCGCCGCTGGCTTTGACGCGGACGTCATGCGCAATGACCGGCAGCAGTCCTTGGCTGGAGGCAGCCAGGCCGACCAGCAACCCGGCCACGACCAGGACCACCGACCAGCGGTGCCACCGGCCCGACGGCAGTTTCCCATCGGGGAAGATCCACAGCAGGATCGCGATGAACAACAGGAAGAGCGGCCAGCACTCCTGGAGCACCACTGCCACCCAGCCGAGGGGGAGCGTCCCGTGGTGCATCCGGTAGTCCAGGACGATGTACTGGCTGCTGGGGTTGAACCCGACGATGAGGATGGCTAGCAGGAGCCATCCGATGGGATTGCGCGGGCGGCGGGCGGCGAGCAGGGTGGCCACCACGGTCGCGGGCACCACGGCCACTCCGGTCGTCAGCGTGTCAGTCAGCGGCCCGCCCGTTCCGGCCTGATGGGTGACGCTGTCCAGCGGTACCTCGGCCATGCCGATTCCGAGCGTGATCACGCCGAGCACGACCGCGACGGCCCGAGCCGCGCGCCCCAAGGGCAAGGATCCCACGCTGTCTCCCCAGCCGACCGGACCCGACGCGGCCGACTCTAGACGCGAACCGCTCCGGAAACGTTACGGCAACCGGCTATAAAGGCGAAGATGCCCCCGCTGCCTACGCTCGTCATCGTCAGCGGCCCGGCGGGGTCGGGCAAGACCACGCTGGCCCATGCCATCGCGTCGGCGGTGGGCTGCCCGGCCGTCTGCCGCGACGAGATCAAGGAAGGGATGGTGCACGCGACCTGGGGTCCCGCCGCCTCGGGCTTCGTGGCCCGGCCCGGCGACGAACTGACGGCCAGGACGCTGCCGGTCTTCTTCGCGGTGCTCGAAGTCCTGCTCCAGGCCGGGGTGACCACCGTGGCCGAGGCGGCGTTCCAGGATCACGTGTGGCGGCCGCGGCTGGCGCCACTGCTGGGCCTGGCCCGGCTCCGGATCGTGCACTGCACCGTGGACCCCGGCCTGGCCCGCCAGCGGGTCCTGCGGCGCGCCCGGGACAACCCGCTGCGCCGCGCGCACGCCGACCGGGATTCAGCAAACCCCGGCCTGCCCGGCCACCCGCCGTTCGTCCGGATCGCACTGGACGCGCCGTCACTGGAAGTCGACACCACCGGCGGTTACCGCCCCGCCCTCGACCAGATCCTGGCCTTCGTCAACGCCCCCGCCTGATCCCTGCTCCGGGTCCGCCTGATGGTAGGGATGAGGCATGACTGACGATCGGGTTGACCCGCCGTTCGAGGCGGACGAACGAGCCACCCTCACCGCGTTCCTGGACTTCCTGCGCGCGACCCTGGCCCTCAAGTGCGACGGGCTGACCGATGATCAGCTCCGAGAGCGCGCCGTCCCGCCCTCCAGCCTGTCGCTGCTGGGCCTGGTCCGGCATATGGCGGAGGTGGAGCGCAACTGGTTCCGTCCGGTGCTGGGCGGTGCGGAGATGTCCGGGATCTTCTCGTCCGACCTGGACTGGGAGGCCGCCTTCCGGGACGTGACGACCGCCGACGTGGCCGAGGCCTTCCAGCTCTGGCGGGCCGAGTGCGATCACGCACGGGAACTGGTGGCCGCGGCACCGTCCTTTGACGTCACGGGCTTCCGGTCGCGCGGCTACGTCTCGCTGCGCTGGGTGATGACACACATGATCGAGGAGTACGCCCGGCATCTCGGCCACGCCGACCTGCTCCGGGAACGCCTCGACGGCTCGACCGGCGAATAAGCCGGCCGGCGAATAAGCCTCGGCCGTAGAGCTAGCCCCCGTGGAAACCGGGGTGCTAGCCACCCTTGCGACGCGTAATGTCGTGAGCTAACCTGGCCGCAGTGGCAGCGCACCACCTGCCCGCTTCCGAGCCAGCGACCGGCCCGCGCCGTCGGCGGCAACGAGGACAAGGGTCAAAGACTCGGGTGCCCTTCTAGTCATGGCCTTAGCGTTCACCATGGCGAGCAGACGCGGGCCGCCTCGCCAGGGAAGAAACGATCATGACCGAGGACAAGGCCCGCAAGATCGCCATCCGTCAGCGGATGGCCGAGACGGGCGAGCCCTACAGCGTGGCCCGGAACGCCGTGCAGGACAAGCACGAAGACTTTCACGAGCACCACGCCGCGGAAGACTTCCATGAGCCCGACGCCGCCGAGGACTTCCACGAGGACGAGTGGGATGACGGCTTCGACGCCGGCGAGGCCGAGGCCCGCGCCCAGGAGCAAGCCGACCAGGCCCGCGCGCTGGCCGACCAGGCGCGCTACCTGGCCGAGCAAGCGCATGAGCGCGCCGAGCGCGCCGAGGAGACCGCCGACCGGGCCGAGGAGACCGCCGACCTGACCCAGGAAGCGGCCGAACTGACCAACGAATGGGGCGACGACGAGACGATCGCCGCGGCCGAGCGGCGGGCCGAGGAGGCCCGCGCCGCGGCCGACCGGGCTCGCTACCACGCCGAACGAGCCCAGCAGCAAGCCGACCAGGCCGACGAGGTCGCCGACCGGGCGGAGGAGGCGGCCGACCAGGCTGAGCAGATGGTCGGTGAGTACGCCGACGAGGAGTCCCGTCACGACCGCCGGCACCACCGGCCGCATCCGCCGCACCCGCCGCACCCTCCTCGCCCGCCCCGCCCGGAACGCGCAGACCACTACCGCGGGCGCGGCCCGTATCGCGCGGATCCGCGGCAAGACCCCGCCGAGCGACTGCAGGACCGGGTCGAGCAGGTCATCCAGCGGTTCGAGGTCATGCGAGACCGGGCCGACCGGCTGATCGGCGCGGCCGAGCGCATCTTCGGCTCGGCTCGCACCGAGTCGGTGCGAAGCGAACCCGCCCGCAAAGAACCGCCAGCTACCGCGCCAGCCCCGGGCGAGTCAGCACCCACCGAGCCCGAATCCGAAGCCACCGACCCAGCCTGACCCCTGCGACCCGCCGCCGGCCGGAAGCCGGGCGACCACCCGCCCCCTTCCGGCCGGCGCGCCGGCGCACCGGCGACCCCTTCGGCCAGGCCCGGCACCGCTTCGCCGCGTGGTCTACAGCTGGGCCCGGGCCTCCTCGATCTGGCGCAGCAGGCCGCGCGCGCCACTCGCCTCGGCGATCGCGCCGGCCTCCGCGGCCAGCTTCAGCGCGTCGTCGCGGCGGTCCTGCCCGGCCGCGATGTAGATCAGCCCGACCAGGTTCGAGGCCACGCCGGGCCAGGCGCCGATCTCGCGCCGCAGCCGCGTCGACTCCTCCAGATGCAGCCGCGCCGTATCGAGCCGGCCGGCCGCGTGTTCCGCGATGCCCAGGTGCCGCAGCGCTTCGGCCATGATCGGGGTGTCGTCGGCCTCGGTGGCCAGCTCCAGCGACCGCCACAGGACCGGAACCGCGGCTTCGTTGTCGCGCCGCACCACCTGCTGGCAGCAGCCCACCCAGAACAACGCCTCGCCCTCGCCGCGCACGTCGCCGCGCGCCCGGTACAGCTCTGCGGCCCGCTCGAACAACGCCAGCTCACGCGGATCCTCATGGGCCCGCTGCGGATCTGCGGCCCGCTGCTCGAGGAACCGGCCGTGGATGACCCGCCCGCGGGCCAGGGCCAGATCGGCCTCGAGGCCGTCCAGGTCCCGCTCCGCCTCCGCCAGTGCCTCGGTATCGCCCTCGAACAGGGCCCGCTCGTAGAGCAGCCTGGACCGTTCGATCGGCCCGCCTTCGGGATCCAAGATCATTTTCTCCGAACGGAACGTGGTTCGTGCCGCCGCACCCGGTAACGCCAAAGCCGCCTCGTCGTACCCGACGAGCGATTCGGGCCGCTCCGAGAATAGGTGATGGGCCTCGGTCCAGTCCTGGGTCGCGGCGAAGACCTCCCGGGTGTAAGGCAGGAAGACGATGCGCTCCCCGGTGCCGAACGCCCGTACGTCCACCTGGTCCCGGTACCTCTCCGGGACGGTCCGCAGGTGGTAGTGCACGTACCGCTCCGGGTGCAGGTCGATGTCCATCTGCGCCCGCCGCAGGGCGCTCAGGTACTTCTCGACGTCGCTCTTGGTCGCCTCGAGCCCGGTGACCAAGAACCCGATCATGAACGTGGCGTCGACGACCGTGCGGAACCCGAGGGCCTGCGCGATGTAGAGCGGCACGCCCCAGGTCGTCGCGGCCGGGACCTGCCGCTGCAGCAGCGCGTCCAGGCGCTCGTTGGGGGGCCCTTGGAAGCTGAGCTTTATTTCCTCGGGGGAGAGCACCGGATCCAGGGCCTGCACGGTGGCGAAGTGGCTCCCGGAGTGGTAGCCGACCCCGATCGGCACCCCGGCCAGCTCCTCCGGACGCCGGATCGGTGATTCGGGCGGCACCACGATGGCGCAGTTCGCTACCGAGTAGGCCGTCGTGACCAGCTGGCCGGCCCGTTCGCTCGCGGCCGCGCTCGTGGCCCAGTGGCACGCGCAGCTCACGTCGGCGCCGTCGCGCCCGGCCCCGAACGTCTCGAACGCCCCGGTCGTGATCTCCCCGGCCTCGTTCCGCTGGGGACGATGAACGCCGTAGTCCTCGGTGAGCACGAAGCTGTACTCGAGCCCCTCGGCGGCGAAGTAGCCCTTCTCCTCGGCCACCCATTCCTGTAGCCGTCCGTGCGGCATGATCTTGAGCGCCATCCATCCAGGGTAGATCCGGCACATGTCCGAATCCATCTAGTCCCGGCCCTCCAGCCAGGTGCAACCGCACGAACTGCCGGCTTGTCTGCGGGAGGCGGGCCTGACGAACTGGATCCGCGAACCGCTGGATGACGCCGAATCGGTGGGCTACCGGTATCCGGAGACCTACATCGGCTACATCCACCGCAAGCACGAGGCGGCCTGCCGGCACCGCTGGTACATGACGTCGCGCCTGATCACCATCAACGACATCCACTCGTTCGATCCGGGCGTCGCGGTCGACTTCGACGAGTTCGAGGACGTGGTGGGCCGGAACTTCCGTCAGCCCGCCGAGGGACTCGGCTTCGACGGTTCCCCGGTCGCGCACATGTGGCGCACGATGACCTGGCCGAACAACTTCCTATGAGTAGGCCCGGTCCGCGCCGGTCCTGGCCTCAGCCGCCGCGCCGTCTCCCGCGGGCAGCGCGGCGGGTTTCCAGGCCCGGCGGGCCGCGAACCGGACCGGCGCATGGTGGCCGACCGCGATGGCCGCCAGGCCGAGCACGACCCAGACGGTCAGCACGATGAGGTGACCCGAGGCGCCGTGCCCGCCGAAGTAGGCGGTGCTGCGGAGCAGGCTGGCGCCCGCGCCCGGCGGCAGCCACTGCCCGATAGCGCCCACCGGCGCGGGCAGCAGCTCGGGCGCCGAGGTCACACCCGAGAACGGGTTGCCGATGAAGATCATCAGCGCGATGCCCAGCCCGAGCCCGGCCGCCCCGATCAGGGCGATCAGTCCGGCCAGGCTGGCCCCGATGGCCAGCAAGGTGAGGGACAGGGCGGCCCAGGTGGCCACGGCATCGTGCGGCAGCGCGCCGAGGAAGCCCTGCGCGATCAGGTAGATCCCCAGGCCCGCCGCGGCGGACACCACGACCAGGGCCATCATCTGCCGCCAGGCCGGCCGGAAGGCCAGCACCAGTCCGACGACCGAGGCCATGATGACCCCGCAGATGGTCATGGGCAGCAGCACCGACGGCAGCACCAGCCCGCGGGGATCATTGGCCGACAGGGCGACGAGGTCCACGTCCCGGACCTGGACCGCTTGCGCCGGGCGGCCGGCCGCCGTGGCCCGCTCGGTGGCGTGCCGCGCGAGTTGCTGGCCGACCGTGCCCAGCAGCTGCGCCACGGCCGGGCTGGCCGCGCTGGCCTCCAGCACGGTGATGCGGCCGGTGCCGACCGCGAACGCGCCGTAGATGTCCCGATCCTCGATGGCCGACCGCGCCGACGCCTCACTGGCGTACCGCCGCACGTCAAAGCCACCGGGATCGCTTCGGTTCAGACCGGTCACCACCTGCTGGCTGCCCGTACCCGTGCCCACGACCCCGACCGGAAGATGGCGCGGGGCGATACGCGCCGTCGGCCAGGCGAAGGCAAGCACGGCCAGCACGACCATCAGCGGCAGCAGGATCGCGACGATCGTCAGCTGCCGCCAAGGCGGATGAGCCGCCAGCGGATTCCTCATGGCTGAGCCTCCCAAGACGGACGAGCAGCCAGCACGTGCCTCATGCCTTGAACCTCCGAATGCGGATGGGCAGCTAGCGGGTTCCGCATGGCCGCGCTCCGGAATACCGCTGGCCCGGGCCCACGCGTTTCCCATGGCCGCGCGACCGAATAAAGAATGATCGTTCTTTATTTCTCCCTTGAGTATGCCCCGGTCCCCGTCAGTTGTCAAGACGAACGTTCGTTTTGTATGCTGGCAGCATGCCGAAGGTCAGCCAGCAGCACCGGGACGCGCGCCGCGAGCAGATCCTGGCCGCCGCCCGGCGCTGCTTCCTGCGTGATGGCTTCCACAACACGTCCATGCAGGACCTGTTCGCCGAGTCCGGCCTGTCGGCCGGCGCGGTCTACAGTTACTTCGCCGGCAAGGATGACGTGATCGTGGCCATCGCCGAACAGAACATGCGCAGCGTCACCGAGACGATCAATGAGATCGCCGCCCGGCGGCCCGGCCGGCCGGTCGGCGAAGTGCTGGCTGATGTCATGGACCTCCTGCACGCCAGGGACGCCCAGGAGGGCCTGGGCAAGCTCACCGTGATCGTCTGGTCCGAAGCCCTGCGCAACCCCTCGCTCGCGGCGCGGTTCAATGACCTGGTCATGCAGCTGCGGGCCAGCCTGACCGAGGTCATCCGGCAAAGCCGGGGGAACCTGCCCGGTAACGTCCCCGACGACGTGCTGGCCACCACGCTCCTGGCTCTCGTGCCGGGCTACCTCCTGCAGCTGGCCCTGCTGGGCCCGCCGGCCGTCGACGGCGTCCCCGACGCGGTCCGCGCGCTCTGGCCGGCCTAGTCATCCCCTGAACGACCGAAGGCTGAACGACGACAGGACGATCGCGCGCGAGGGCGGGCAGGACCGGGTGGCCAGCTGCTCCGGCGTGAGCCCGGCGCACTTGATCAGCAAGGTGGCACGGTGGTACTCCAGCCACGACTCGAGCGAGTTCCGCTCGTCGTCGGGCACCCGCGCGGTCTTGCCGCGCTCCGGAGCCAGCCAAGGCGACATCGCCATCAGCGTATCCCGCGCCGCACCGGTTACCCGAGATTCGGCTCCGTCCAGTGCTCATCCTCGTAGACTGCGCTCGACGGTATCTTCGATCCGTAGCCCGAATCAGCCGAGATGCGATCCCGGACACTCTGATGGACGCGCGCGCCCGCCGGTACTCTGCGGTGCCTGTAGGTCAGTAGGCCCCAGACCCATCCCATTCGATGGACGGTACCGGATGCATTGCCGATCGACACCGTGCACGATTTGCGGTAGGCGCCTTCCTTCAGGATGACGCCGCCGTCCGCGGCGCCCTCGACCATCCACTTGAGCGTGATCTGCGGGAGCCGTGGATCGTCCTCGAACGTGCCGCCCACGTCAGAATGCACGCCCGCGAACCACACTTCATCGACCACCGGGACCGGCGGCTCCTCCCGTGGCGTTATCAGGTATTCCCGGTACGGCCGCCGCTTCTCGTCGATGGACACCGCGTGGCGCGCGGTCCCGACGTTCGGAACCTGCCGTGTGTAGAGCCAGCGCAGGTTCCACCGCAAGATACCCGCGGCCTTTACGGAATCCCACAAGCCCATGAACTCGACCGGGACGCTTGTCCTGCCGTCCACCTTGCGAGAGAAAGCTCCGGCAAATCCGTGCAGCTGCGTCCAGTCATCACGTGACAGGGTCTTATTGCGTGCATACACGCTGACCCCGTACGGGACGAGGTTTTCCGACCCAGGTCTCAGCAGGCCGATCGTATGGAGCAGGCCGGCGAGCGCGCGCGCCGTATAGGCGCCCCGGCTGAAGCCGAATATGAAGAGCCGGTCACCTTCCTCGTACTCCTGCATCAGGTAGGTATAGGCCTCGGCGAGATTGGTGCGCAGGCCGTAGCCGACGGCGAGCCCGGCGAGCTTGGTCACCCTGCGGGCCAGCGGCGTCCATGCGCCTTGGGCGCTGAAGGTACCGACACCGGGGTCGTAGTACGCGATCTGCCTGGCCGGATCGCTGAGGTCCAGCATCTCGTACAGCCGCACCACGTTCGTGTTGCCCTTGGCCTTGAGCTGATTGCCGGTACCGTCCAGGCACACAACGATGTTCTTACTCACGACGAACTGCTCCTCCCCCAGCGAGACGAACTGCGCGGCATGCATCGAGTTATGGAGCGCTGATGAACTCCCCGCGGTATTGCGACTGATGACAGGCGAGTGATCGATCCTGACCTGAGGTGATCGTGTCACGCAGAGAGGTCATAGTGGCTGGATAGAAACGTATGCCCCGCACGGCACGATCTTCTCATAATACGGTAGCGGGCATCGTTGCTTCAGCAGCCGAAACGTGCATTTAGGTGCATACTCCCGCAAACCGTCCCCGCCCTGACCGCCCTCTCCCCTAGATGGCTGTGAAATATCGCGCTAAGTTATAGAGAACTCGGTTATGGTCAGCGCGGGGAGGCGTTGACCGAAGCGCTGATCGTTACAAATGCCTGCACGATGTCGCAAACGCGAATATGGAGGCTGGTCAGTAGGGGGGGAGCAGTGGAAGCGCGAGCGTACGCTGTCGGCCGACTGGATGTCGAAATGCTGCCGGCCAGGCACGGAGACGCGATTCTGCTCGGCTGGGGAAACCCGGACGAGCGCCACTACATGCTCGTTGACGGGGGTCCCGCCCCGGCCTACGCCGGTATCGCGGCGCGGCTATCCGAGCTGAGCGGAAACAGGCTTGATCTCCTGGTGCTGACCCACGTTGACGGGGATCACATCGAGGGCACGATTTTGCTGGTCAATGACGCCGACCTGAAGCTGCAGATCGGCGAGGTCTGGTGCAACGGATCACATCACCTCGTCCGTGAACTGGGTCCGGTCCAAGGCGAGATCCTCGGTGCCCTGATCGGCGACCGCGGTATTCCCTGGAACACATCGTTCGGCGGTTCGGCGATCCTGACCTCGCCCAGCGAGCCGTTTCCGGTGATCGACCTCGCGGGCAACCTGCGGGTCACAGTGCTAGCGCCGGACTCCTCGGCCCTACGGCGGCTGCGCGACGCCTGGCTCGCGGCGTGCCAGGAAGCCGGGCTGGGCTTCGATTCGCCGGAATCCGCGCTCCAGGCGCTGCGGTCGAAGCCAAGGCTGACGCCCAAAGCGTCATACCTGGGCCGTGCCGTACCTGATGTCCGCGAACTCGCCCGGTCCCGGAAAGGTTCGGACACGTCGGTGGCGAACGCCAGCAGTCTCGTGCTGCTGGTCGAATACGGCGCCAGCCGCGTCCTGCTCGCCGGTGACTCCACGCCGGCCGCGCTGACCCCGCCGATCAAGAGACTCCTCGCTCATCGCGAGCTCTCGTCGCTGCCGCTCACCGCCTTCAAGCTGCCGCACCACGGCAGTTCTCAAAATATCAACGCCGAACTCGTCCGCTTGCTGCCGTCCGATCATTTCCTGTTCTCCACGAACGGAAGCTACTTTAAGCACCCCGACAGCGAGGCGGTGGCTACCATCCTCGAATACGGCCGCCCGGATTCGGAGCTGATTTTCAATTACGATAACGCCCGGAACCGCCAATGGGATGACGACCTGCTCCGTGACCACTATCGGTACCGCGTCCGCTACCCGGCCGAGAACGGCAGCGGAGTCGTACTCACGCTGGGGTGACAGAAGTGACGCAAGACCCAAGGATAGAGGTACGGGTGGAGTCGAACGGACGTGTCCGGGCTCGCCGCCTTTCCAATAAGGATCCGTCACCTAGGGGGCAGGTGAGGTACGACAAGCTCGACGCCGACCTGATCGGCCTGTTCGAGCGCTGGCTGACCTTGCGGGACCGCGACTGGCGCGACGATGAGATCCGGATATTCGGCAGCCTGCTGCACCGGTGCCTGTTCAATGACGAGATCTGGTTCTGGATTCAGGCGCAGATAGACAGCCGAGATGACGGGACGAGGATCCGCCTCGAACTCACCTTTCCGGCGGACCTGCCGTATTCGAGGCTCGCGGCCATTCCCTGGGAGTATCTTTACCGTCCGGACCAGCCCGGAAAGAACGGGGTATTCCTGGCCGCCGACCCAGGGCTCATCCTCTCCCGTTATATCCCGCTCGAGGACGGCGAACAGGAAAAAGACTTCGCGCCAGAGCAGCAGCTGCAGGTGCTGGTGGTGGTGAGTCGACCCGATGACCGACATCTGGAACCGGTGGAATACGAAGACGTAGTGGCCACGATCGAAGACACCTGCCAGAAGCTCGGCTTCTCCTTCAGCGTGATGCACAATCCGACGGTGGAGGAACTACGGCGGGAAGCATGGCAGCGGCCGCATCTGGTGCACTTCATGGGACATGGCCAGTTCGATCCAGGGCGTGGCCAGGGCTCCCTGGCCTTCAGCCAGCGGGCCGGCGGTACCGACTGGGTCAGCGATCGCAGGCTCGCCGAAGCGCTCACGCAAGAGGGGACCGGTCCGCGTGCCGTCGTGCTGCATTCCTGCGAAGGCGGGCGAGCCGACTTCACCGCGAGTTTCGCAGGAGTGGCGCCGCAACTCGTTCGCAGCGGGGTTCAGTGTGTGGTCGCCATGCAGTACGCGGTGACGAACGAGACCGCGATCTCGTTCAGCACCAGCCTGTACGAGCGGCTCGCCGACGGGCTCGATCTCGACACGGCTGTGCAAGAGTCCCGATCGCGGGTACGCCGCGAATCAACGCCACCGGACCCGCGCCTGCTGGGGATTCCCGTCGTCTACCTCCAGAACCGGACGCCGCTACTCCCAAGCCCGCTAGCGAGCGAGACTGTCGCGGAAGGAAAGTAAGCCGTGGCCAGTTACCTATTTGAGATCACGCTCAACAGCGCGAAGATCAGATGCGAGATCGACACTCCTGACGGGAAACGCCGCACCTTCGAGGAGGTCATCAAGCGGGAGCCGCACCTGGAGACCATCGCCGTACTCGAGAAATGGCTCAAGCGCTGGGAATGGATTGCCAAGGCGAGCGACACAGGCCACCGGCTCCTGGTCCCGGACACCTTCAGAGTGCTCGGTGACAATCTCTGGAACCTGGCCCTGAACAATAGTATCGGCCGGGAATTGATTCGAGTGCACCAGGGAATGGCCGATGAGGACGATGAGTCCCGGGAACCCATCAGGCTGCGTATCAGCTTCGAGCAGGACGCTTCGGATCTCGCGGCGCTGCCCTGGGAGTACGTGCGATGGCCGGGGAGCCGGGATGACGGCTTCTTCCTCGCCTCGCATACAAATCTCGTGCTCGGACGGTATCTTGAGGACTTCGGGGATCTTGATATCAGGACTTCCGATCAAAAGGTCCGAGCCCTATTCGTGCAACTCTTGCCGCAAGAGGAGCGCAAATTCAAGGAGGAGCGCGATGAATTTCGCGGCATGATCGAAAGGCTATCTAAGATTGGCCCGGCATTCGAGATAGAGGAAATTTACGGCTGGAATCCCGCCGATGTGGCGAGAACGCTTGACGATTTTAAGATCAAAGGAAAGATCGTCGATGTAGTCCACCTGGTCGCGGTGTGCGAAGAGGGCTATGGAGGGCCTCTTCTCTACCTGCCGGAGGACAGCGACCCTCGTGAATGGAGCGGACAGGACCCGCGGCCCGTGGTGCTGGCGCTGACCGAGGACGCTTCCACCCGGCCCGAACTGGTGGTCCTGCATCTCAGCGACCTGCGCGGCCCGAATCCGCCCGCCCATTTCGAGCGGATAGCCCCTTCCTTTATCAAGGCGGGCATCCCCGCCGTGCTCGCCATGCAGTATCCGATGACCCCCCCTTATGGCCAAGACTTTGTCCATAACTTCTACTTGAAGCTGACCGAAGGAAAGGCCATAGGTGAGGCCGTGCAGGCCGCACGGCATGACCTTGCCGTCGGACGGCAGCCAAACAGGCATTTCGGCGCGCCCGTCCTGTATTTGCAGAGCAAAGTGGATTGCAGGCTGCTCCGCATACGAACGACCTCGGAAACGCCTTACAACGTGAAACCGGACGCCCAGGCTGTGCATAGTGAACTAAGGCAGCTGGCGGCCGGCCGGCCCGCCGATATCGCGCAGATCTTGCTCACGGACGCCCGGGTGAACAGCCCAGATCCAGCCACCGCGGAGGCGCTTCAGAACTGGATCAACTCCGTAACCTGGCCGGATGACCTGAACAAGGTCTGGGTGATCCTTCAGGCTGGGCTCCGTATGAAGCTAGACGATCCGGTCCAGGAGCGCATATATACCCGGTGGATGACGATGGTCGGCGATATGATTAAAGGCAGAGGGAGCAATGACGGCGACTCGAAACCCGCCTGAAGTGCCGCGGGACGGGCTGCGGCAAACGCTGGACGCGGGGGCGAACAGGTTGCGCGGCCTGAATCTATCCCGGCCGACGGGTTCCTTCAACAGAGCGGTGCTGCGGCTATTCAGGGAACGGGACCCCGCGCTGACGCTCGACGCAATAGAGAAAGTAACGTTCGAACTCGGCCAGATCGCGGATATCCTCCGGGAGACGTACCAGAACAGCCGGGAGGCTGAGCAGGCTGAGGGGGCGGCCGATCCGTTCGGGACAGCGTGGATGAACGCGCTGCGCCGCAGGCTTGAAACCTCGCGGCACGCTGGCGATAACGCCTGGTTCGAATTGGGGGTTAGTGCCTGGGCCGAAGCGCTATCTGCCTTGCGCTGGGGACGATGCGACGAGATCGCCGCGCTGGTGGATCTAGCCTCTCCCGGCGCCGGTCTGGGTAGCGATCTGAGGACGGTTTCCGCGCGGCTGGCCGAGGATCAGCCCCTTGCCGCGCTGCCCGCGATCGAGAACCTCCTGGCCCGGAAGACTGTCCCGGCGGATGCGGCTACCAGGCTCCGCATCCTGCGCACCCGGATCCTGCGCCGGTTCGCCAAGGATCTGGTTGGGGCGGTCGAGGCTGCGGCTGAGGCGGTCGCCGGAGCAGCAGGAACCGATCATCCGCTGGGGGCGCTGGCCCTCATCGTGCAGGCCGAGGTTCAGCAAGACCGGGGACAACTCGATGACGCGCGCCGGACCCTGGACACGGCGATGGGAGCGGAAGACGCGACCCTGGACCTGCTGCTGGCGACGGCGTCGTTGGCCCTCGTGGAGCAAAGGTTCGGTCAGGCCAACGACCTCTATGACGCCGCGGTCCTGCGCTTCGGCGCCGAGGTTATCGAGCCGCGGCTGCTACGGGAGGTGCCCGGGAACCTGCTCTGGCGCTGGGCGCGGCAGCTTGTCGTGACCGACAAGGCCGCGGCCCTGAGTGCCCTGGACCAAGCCCTCCAACGCGGGATCAACGGCAAGGGAGAATTTCCAGCCAAGAAGGCCATGGCAGAAAGGGCCCAGATCCTGGAGGACCTCGGGCGAGATGATGAGGCGGCGGATACCTATCACTCGGCCGGTGACGAATATGCCAAGTCTGCGTCACCGAAGGCCGCGGGACTGTTCCAGAAGGCGTGCGAACTCGATCCCACGGTCGCCAAGTATCACTGGTCCTATGGCGACGCGCTAAGACTGCAAGCGATCAGCCCCGCGGGCCGGGTAGATCGCGACGCCATGAACCAGGCCCGGCGAGCTCTCGAAGCCGGTTTCGCCGTGACGACGCCTGGCAAGAAGCACGCGTGGGCTCTTGCCAGCTACGCGCTGGTCCTGGACTCGCTCGGTGGCCCCGGCGATCCCGCCCTGCAGATCGAGCGGGCGCTTCTGCTCGACCCCGGCTACATGATCGGTTTCTGGCTGCTCTCGATGTTGCTTCGCAACGAAGGCTACGTTGACGAGGCGCTGGCCGCCGCGCGAGAGGCACACAAACGGGACAATGCTGATTTTCGCGCCGTCGGGCAACTCGACATGGCGCTGCGCGACCACAGCGAGCTCACGTCGGCACTCCAAGTAATAGATGACTACCTTCGCAGCGGCGGGCCCGATCCCGAGGCGGCCGTCCATAAATCCGGGCTGCTCCTGCGTATGAACAAGCCGGCGGCAGCGCTGGAGTTTCTCCGAGAAACGTCTGTTGAATCCGCCAACATCAGTTACCGTCGCGGCACAGCATACGATTTCCTGGGCCAGGAAACCGAGGCCCGCCAGTATTACGAAGATTTGTGGAATCGGCGCGAAGACCTTGACAATAAAGCAATAGCAGCATGGTCGGGGTATCGCCTTGGCTGTCTCGACGAAGCTATCGAAATCTTTGCTGACCTGGCCGGCCAGGTCACCCCTGCGCCGCCACCCTTGCTCGATTTCTACATCGCTCAAGTCCGGCTCGTGCGGGGAGATCCGGGAAGGGATGATGTGGCCACGGGCGAGCAGATCCTGATGGCCGCCATCGACCGCAGCAATATCGTAGATGATCTTCAATGGCTAACCCTGGAACTTCCGCTGGTCCGGCGAGGCGTCGCCGGGCAGCCGCACGAGGCATCAGTCCTGGAGATCCTGGCCGCCGCCGAGAGCCGGGCCGAGGATCGTCGTGTTTTCCTGCGTAGCCGGCACCGGGACGCCGAACGGCCAGCGGCGCGTCTGGCGCGTGCGCGTACCGCGCTCGCAAGCAAGCAGCACGACGTCGCATTCGGGCTCTACCTCAACTTCGTGCGGCAGGGTGATCCACCCGAAGCCAGGCTAGGCCTGGTTTCTGCGATGCAGGGGCTTCTCGACGAGGGGGATGGGCTGCTTAGTTCCAAGGGCCTGCCGGCCGCGCGTGCCCAATGGGATTGGCTCGAGTCGGCCCGCGGACTACTGTCACACGAGGAACCGGCTTACCAAGCGCTGCAGGCCAGGCTCGGACTGGCCGCCCTGGAGCAAGAAGGCCCGCAGGACGAAGCGGCCAACGCCTTGCTCGGCGCCTGTACCGAGCAAGCCATCGTCGATGCGCTGCAGAAGTTCGCCCGGAATGTACCCACCTTGTGGGCGCATCACGAGGGCCTGGCCGAGATGGCTAAGGCGGACACGAGACCCGCCGCGGAACAGGCTAAATTCAGGTCCGCGGCCGCTGCTCTACCATTCGGCTCGGTCTACGCGCTTGATCAGGCGCTCATGACCGGAAGCGCGTCACTTCCGACGGTAAGCCCGATCGAGATCGCGGTGGGTGCCGCCCACACAGGGCTTGTCGACTCCGACGAGATGACTCGCGGCATAGGCGAGGTGCGCAGCAGGCTCACCGATGAAACCGGTGTGCAAATCCCTGGTGTCGGAGTCCGGAACACCGCCGGTGAATCATCTGAAGCAGTCAATTACCTGATTTACGAGCGGTCCGTCGCCCGCTTGGCGATTGCGGCTGACGGCCACAACGCGCGAAGCATTGCGGATGTGGTTCTCGCGCACTTCGAACGAGCCATCCGCGACAGCCTGTTCCGGCTCATCTCGGTCGATGATGTTGACTTGTGGCGACAGGGCTGGAACGTACTTCACAGCCCGGAATGGGAACCGCTCTGGACGGAGACGGACGAGTTTGCCCGGTTGCGGCTCGCGCGGCTGCTGCGGATGCTCCTACGGGAAGGTCTGCCGATCAGCGATCGGAACTCGATCCTGGGCGGGTTCGCCGAGGCCGAGAATAACGGCCCGTCCGACGCGCTGGCGGCGCTCGCGGTTATTCGACGCAAGCTCTACCCGGCTATCCTCGGCCCAGACCGGGACGCCGAGATTCGCGAGCTGCCGGAACACCTCGAGTCCCGAGTAGGGGCCGGGCTTCCCCCGGGCGGATGGAGCGAATGGGAGCTGGACCGAATGTCGGCTACCTCGCTGGCGAAAGACCTCCGGCAATGGTGCGCCGAGCAGTTCCGATCGGGTCCGGGTGCCATTCAGGTCGCCAACTGGCCAACGCGACCGTTCGTGTGGCATCTGCTGGCCGCGGTCAGACCGCGGATCTACGTCGTCGCCAGGGAGGAGTTGCCATGACGACGCCCTTGCGCGGACTGTTGCGAGGTCTGCGCACTCGTAATCCGGCGGTCGCCGGGTCGCCTGAGCCAGGTCTGATCAGGTCGGAAATCGAGGTCCGGGTGCGCGTTCCGGAAGGAACCACCACCGCCGCCGCTACCGGGTTGGAACAGCGGATTACCGAGCTCTTCACCCGGCGCAGCCGTGAACTCGGCGTCAACCGTGAACCGGTCGTCCATATCGAACCCGTACCGTCAGCGCGGCCGACAGTGGACGTGTCCGCAGATGGCAGACCAGTAGCAAGCGATGTGACTGTGCCGGAAGAAGATGACGACGAGCGGTGGCCACGGGCGATTGCGGTGGGAGTCGACCGGGCTCTGCGCCGGCATTTGTCTCTGCTCCTCGACGAAGCCGCTACTGAGCAATATGCGGCTAAAATCGGCGTCATCGTATCGGCTAAGAGCCATGCACATTACCGGACGGTTCCTGGATACCTGCTAGATAACGGCTTGTCGCTCAAGGCGATCGACAACCTGAAACTGGAACCCGGGTCGCTGGCTGAGCGGCAGACCGGCGTCGAGATCGGTGAGGTGATTCTCAATGCGGCTGCCCCGCGCACGGTTACCGTGGAGCTAGCCGAGGCTACCCTGCGCAAGAGCGAGGAAACGACACAACGGGAACTGCTCAAAACACGCGAGGAGATCTATTTCCAGACCGGAGTGCATTTCCCGGACGTCATTTTGAAAATCGAAGACCTGCGACCCCAAGTGGTCCATGTCGAACTCAACCAGGTCCGGCTTCCGGGAGTCCGGATGAGCACGGACGCCAGCTGGCGCGATGTCGTCCTGGTCTTGAATGATTCGTTGCGTGCCCATATCCAATGGTTCTTGCGAACCGAGGACGCGGAAGCGGCCAGGAGCGTACTCGGCAACACGCTTCCCGACCTGGTACGGCTGTCGAGGTACTTTTTTGAAGCTCCGCTACTGACCGCATGCCTGCGTTCGCTTGTGCGCAACGGAGACAACACACGTAACCTGCAGCGCATTCTCTGGCTGCTTCTGGAAGCAGGTGCCGCGCAGGCCGGGACCGACTGCGTGCGGCTCGGGTCGGCGCAACTACGATCTGCCGCCTCGGGTCCGCAGGTGCAGCGAGACCCCGACATACTCGCGTCGGCGCTACGGAGATGGGTAACAGCTGAAGCCTGGCAGGTCGGTGCACCTACTGACGGCCCGCCCATCGTGCGGTTGCCGCCGGAGCTGGAGACCTCGCTCATCGAGCCCGCGGACGCCGCCGCTCTCGCGGCGGCCGAGTGGCGTGCGGTCAGGGCCATCGGCGCGGTCGGCGGACCGAGCCGAGTGGTGACTCACTCGGTAGACGCCCTGCGACCGGTACGTGACGCGCTCTCGGCCTTGCCCGATCCGCCTCAGGTGATGGCGTCTATGGAATTCCCGCCTGACACGGAGCTCCCCCCGGCCTGAGGGCAGCAGAATCTGCGCCCTCCAGCCGGGATTCCCCGGGCTTGCGGTTCACGGCTGGGTAGGCATCCTGCGCAGGATCAGGTGCGCGAGCTGTCCTAGCTGCCGGTACGGGTCGGTGGCGCCTAGGCGCTCTTCGACATCCAGGAGCGCGGCCAGTTCGCGGGGATCGGACGGCGGCGGGGGATCGAGTTCCTCGGCGTCGACGGCGACCCGCACGCCGTACCAGTTCTCCAGCTCAAGCCCGCAGGCGGCTGCGGTGCTGGTGAGCGCGTCGAGGGAGTCCGCCCGCGCTGGTGCGCCGATCTCGTTCAGGTAGCGCATGTCTCGTCCCTCGGCCCGGGCTAGGTCGTGTTCGCTGAACGCGGCCAGGGCCGCCTGCCAGTCCTGGCGGCCCGCCGGGCGCCACAGCGCGGACGTCGTGGTCCGCGCGGCGAGGGCCAGGAACCCGCCCGGCGCGACATGCGCCGCGAGCTCGGCGATGACCGGCCCGCTGGCCGGCAGGTACATCAGCACCCCCAGCAGCAGCACCGCGTCGTACCTCTCGCCACCGGTCACTGCGGCCAGGCGGCCGGCCGACCCGGCCCGCACGGCTACGCGATCCCGTACCACGGCCGGCTCGGCATCCAGCGCGGCCGAGAAGGCGGTGCGCATGTCGGGGTCGGGCTCGACCGCGAGCACCAGGTGGCCCACGCGGGCCAGCCGGATGGACTGCGTCCCCTGCCCGGCCCCGACATCGAGAATCCTGGAAGGCGGAGCTTGCAGATGCCGGTCCAGCTGGCGCGAGATCATCTCCTGCCGGACGACGTTGCGGACCTTGTCCAGCCGGCCCAGCCACATCGGACGGCCATCACCGAACGTACTGTCCGCGACCTCATCGCCGCGCGCCCGGTTTCGAGCGGTCACCCGACGACCCTACCCGCCGCCACCCCATGGGGCACCGCCAGCCTCCGGCCGCCGGATCGAACTCGGTCGCCGTGGTGGCATACGAATCGTCAAGCGGCGCGCACCACGCCGAATCAGCAGGTCAGAGCTACGAACATCCCTGATTCCGCCCCACGGGCTCCGGGTTCTGCGTGCCTTCCAGAACACTGGCTATTTATCGAACATCCGTGCTATCTTCTTATCCACTGCAGGCTACTATACCGAAATCAGGTCAGATGAATACCATTCCGCCTAGGATCACCATGCACCTGCGCCCGGCAGTCAGGCGCCTGACCTTCTCCTGGATAGCGGCTGTCGTCATCGTCGCGACGATGGCCGTCGGCATGGCATACAACGCCCGCCAGGTGGTCGCGGCCTGCTGGCTGGCCGTGGCTGCGCTGTTCGTCTACGCGCTGTCCGTCCTGAGGCGCTTGCGGCCATAACCGCCGGACCTTAGACGCCAGCGGGGGGATCGGTGCGCCTCGGTGTGCCGTGGTGCTGGTGCCACGTCCAAGATCATCCTTGAGGAGCCGCCGGCTTCTCCCACACCGAGACGTGCGAGCGGCTGTCGGTCGTGAAAGGCTCTCGGTTCCAGCCGGCCCAGCGATCACGCAGCCGGAACCCGGCGAGCTGGGCCATCAGGTCAAGCTCAGACGGCCACACGTAGCGGAACGGGATCGTCTGGTATTCCCCCGTCCCCTCGGTGAATGTGACGTAATGACCACGGTACTGCTGGGTGGCGTGGTCAAAGCTGTAGCTGACGATCCGCCCGGGACCTGCCCGGTATCCCAGGATGTCCTGGCCGGGTGGCAGGTAGCGCAGGTTCGGGACGGCCGTCTCGATCACGAAGCAGCCACCAGGGGCGAGATGCCCGGCAGCGTTGCGGAAGCAGGCGACCTGCGCTTCCTGGGTGGTGAGGTTGTTGATCGTGTTGAACACCAGGTAGGCCACCGTGAAGGCGCCGTCGACCCTGGTCGTGGCCATGTCGCCGATGGTCACCTCGACTGCCTCACCGCCCGGCTTGCTGCGCAGCCTGGCCGCCATCGCCCGGGACAGCTCGATGCCGTGCACCGGTACACCGCGCTGCGACAGCGGCAACCCGATGCGGCCGGTGCCGATGGCCAGCTCCAGCGCGCGCCCGCTGCCTGCCATCTCGGCGAGCAGGCTGACCGCCGGGTCGATAGCCTCCGGCTGGAACATGCGGTCCGACGGGTCGTCGTAGCTCGCTGCCACCCGCTCGCCGAAGTATCCGTCTGGATCATCCACGAGCTACGAACCTAATGCGCCCGCCCTGTCCCGGCCAGCCATTTTCGGTGTAGGCCGCGTCGTCGTCCGGCACCTGGCCGGTCACCCCGGGGTGGCGGCGTACCCCGCTTAGCTTGCGCCACCGGCCGAGGACGTCAGCGGAAGCACGTGCCGGATCGTCCAAGGTCGCTGCGCGCGTACGCCAGCGTTCAAGTTCGTCCTTATCCGCGTAGCGCGTCGTTCACCGAAGTGGGCCTTCCGGCTGAGCGCGGGACGAGACTATCCCCGACGGCAAACAGTGGGTATTCGTTAACCAGCAGGACATTAGACGGAACGCTAAGCCTGCTAGCATCACAGGGTGATTATCCACTTCGTATGCCGTGGCAACTCGTTCAGGAGCATTATCGCTGAAGCTTACCTGAACTCGCTCGAGATTAAGGATTCGAGCGCCCTCTCCAGCGGCACGGTCGGGGCTTTGCACAGGGCAAGGAACCTGGTCTACTACAGGCTGACGCTGGAGGTTCTGGAAAGGCACGGAATACGAGAGTTTGCCAAAGCCGGCTACGGAGATCAGCTGACGCAGTCACGTCTGGAGAAAGCTGATATCACGGTTTGCATGAACCAGCGGGTTTACCACGAGTGCCTGCAGCAGGCCACCTTTACCGCTAGCCCGCAGATCTGGTCAGTCGCCGATATAGGTGAACCGGGCAGGATTGCCAATAGCGAATCAGAAAGTGAGCTTTACCGGGAAGAAGCCTATCGGGAGATTGTCGCGAACGTCGATCGGCTGATCTCGGGCCTTTCGGCTGCAAGCCACCGGTGACCCCGCGTACATGACAGCCTCCGTGCCTGGTCCGCCGCCGTGGGACGCCCGTAGCCGCCTGTATTTACAGAGCGGCGGCCGGCTGCGAGGCTTTGGCAACATGACCTCGGAAGTGACGAATACGCCGAGATCGGGGGAGCCGTCAGCGGCCGGCCAGCTCGTGTGGCACACCCTGAGCGCTGATCAGGTCCTGCACTCCGAGGGAGTGGACGCGCAGCATGGTCTCAGTTCCGCAGAAGCGGCCGCGCGGGCCCAGCGGTTCGGCGCGAACACGCTCGCCGCTGGCCAGGGCGAGCCCCGCTGGCACGCGTTCGCGCGCCAGTACCAGGACCCGATGCAGCTCGTCTTGCTCGCCGCCGGCATCGGCAGCCTCTACCCCCTCAAGCAGCTCGGTACGGGCCTGCTGCTGATCCTGCTCACGCTGTTCAATGCGGTCGAGGGCCTGCAGCAGGAGGGGAAGGCCGCCGCCGCCGTTTCCGCCCTGCAGAAGATGGTGATCATCAAGGCCAAGGTCAGGCGGGATGGCCAGCTAGCGGAGATCCCTGCCGGGCAGCTGGTTCCCGGCGACATCGTCGCGATCGAGGCAGGCGATATCGTGCCCGCGGACGGGCGGCTAGTGACCGCGGCCACGCTGGAGGTCGACGAGTCCGCGCTGACCGGGGAGAGCCTGCCCGCGGCCAAGGGCACCGATCCGGTGGCGGGCACGGACACGGCGCTGGGCGACCGGACCGACATGGTGTACATGAACACCAACGTCGCCCGCGGCGCGGGCGAGTTCGTCGTCACCGCGACCGGCATGGCCACCGAGGTCGGTCACATCTCCGGGCTGCTGGCCGGAGAGCGGACGGTCAAGACCCCGCTGACCCGCCAGCTGGACCGGCTGACCAGGCAGATCCTGGTCATCGCGGGCATCGCGCTGATCGCGTCGATGGCGCTGAACCTGTCCCGGGGCGAGACGTTCCTCGCGGTCTTCAACGCGGCCGTCGCTTTCGCTATCGCCGCGATCCCGGTCGGGCTGCCGACCGTGGTCACGACCATCCTGGCCTGGGGAACGCAGCAGCTGGCCAAGGCCGGCGCGATCATGAAGCGGCTGACCTCGACCCAGACGCTGGGCTCCACCTCGGCGATCAATTCGGACAAGACCGGCACGCTGACGCTGAACCAGATGACCGCGGTCCAGATGATCGCCGCCGGACGGCGGTACACGATCGACGGGCAGGGCTACTCGACCGCCGGGCGGATTACCCGGGTGGGCGGGCAAGCGGACATCCCGCTCGATGAGTTCCTGGTGCCGATGGTGCTGTGCTCGGACGCGGTGGTCAGGGACGGCGAGCTGGTCGGGGACCCGACCGAGGGCGCCCTGGTCGTGCTGGCCGCCAAAGGCGGCATCGACGCGGTCTCCACCAGGGAGCAGTACCCGCGGATCGCCGAGCTGCCGTTCGACGCGGCCTACAAGCTGATGGCCACCTTCCATAAGATGACCGACGCGTCGGGCCAGCAGGTGATCCGGTGCTTCGTCAAGGGCGCGCCGGACCAGCTGCTGACGCGGGCCGCCACGGTCGTCGGCGTCGACGACGGCCCGGCGCCGGCGGACGGCGCCTTCCGGCAGCGGTACCTGGCCGAGAATCAGCGGCTGGGCGAGCAGGGCCTGCGGGTCATGGCTACCGCGCGCAAGGACTTCGACCTGGCTGCCTTCAACCCCGGCGCCGACCTGCTGCCGCTGGTCACCGGGCTGGAACTGCTCGCCGTGGTCGGCATGGCCGACCCGCCCCGGCCTACCGCCAAGATGTCCATCGCCCAGGCCAGGGTCGCCGGGATCAGGGTCCGGATGATCACCGGCGACTACGCGGTCACCGCGGCCGCGGTCGCCGGTCAGCTCGGCATCGACGGCACCGTGCTCACCGGCGCCGAGTTCGGCGCGATGAGCGATGAGCAGGCCCTGGCCAAGGTCGACAGCATCGGCGTGATCGCCCGCGTCACCCCCGAGCACAAGGTCCGCCTGGTGGAGGTGCTCCAGAAGCAAGGCCAGATCGTCGCGATGACCGGGGACGGCGTCAACGACGCGCCCGCGGTCAAGAAGGCCGACATCGGGATCGCGATGGGCATCACCGGTACCGAGGTGACCAAGGAAGCCGCGGTGATGATCCTCACCGACGACAACTTCTCCACCATCGTCAAGGCCGTCGAACTGGGCCGTGGGCTGTATGACAACCTCGCCCGGTACATCCGCTTCCAGGTCGGCGGCATGTTCGGCTACATCGCCGCGTTCCTCGGCGCCAGCATCTTCAACATCGCCGAGGGCATCCCGCTGCTCCCGCTGGAGACGTTGTGGGTGAGCTTCACCATGCTGTCCATTCAGTCGGTCGGGCTCGGCTACAGCAAACCCGCCGCCGGGCTGATGGACCGGCCGCCGCTGCCGCCCAGCAAGCCGATCCTGACCCGGGCGCTCCTCGTCTGGCTCGCCCTGGCCGGCCTGCTGATGGCGATCGGTACCCTCAGCGTGATCGACTGGGGGGACCACGCGCACGGGCTCGCGGTGGCCCGGACCATGGGCATGGTCACGTTCGCGCTGTTCCTCCTTTTCTTCTCCATCGAGTCCAAGGACCAACGGGACTCGGCGTTCTCCCTCGACACGTTCTCTGACAAGACGTTCGTGATCACGTCCAGCGGTTCCTTCGTCCTGCTGATCCTGTCCACCGTCCTGAGCATCTTCCACATCGTGCTGAAGACCGTCACGCTCGACGTCCGGCAGTGGCTGATCTGCGCCGCCGTGGCCCTGTCAATCGTGGTGGCCGCTGAGATCCGCAAGGCGGTGCTGCGGCAGGGCACGATGCCTACGGCCGCTACGTGACCACGGTGGAGCAGGTCGGGCAGATCGTCCCCGGGCCGCCGCGTCGTCTGCGCCTGGCGGTCAGAACAGACGGACCCAGCCTTCGCCCTCCCGGTAGCGGACCTCGGCGGTGTCGGCAAGCCGACAGGTGCAGTGTCGGCCCGGTGACTGACAGCCGACCTCGTGGTTGACCAAGCTGACGGCAACTGATCTTTCGCGGGCCAAGGGGTCACGAGCAACATCCCCGAGGAGGCCGTCATGAACCCATCCGTCACGTCCGCCGTTTCTCTGCTGTCGTAGCTGGCCTGGCCGCCCGCCGCCGGGCAGTCACTGCGGCCACTTGAGCCCTGCACACAGCCCAGCACGCAGACCAGACGGTGCCCTCGGACCAGCGCCTCGTGCGTTGGTCCCGCGCACCCGGAAGGATGCGACCCCCGATGCGTGATAACCCGGCGGTCACCGACCTGGTGACCCGCGCCAGAAATGGCGACAAACAGGCCTGGGACGCGCTCGTCGAGCGGTATGCCCCGCTGATCTGGTCCATCTGCCGCAGGCACCGCCTCGGCGCTGACGCCGGCGATGCCAGCCAGCGCGTCTGGCTGCAGCTCGTAGACCACCTGGACAAGATCCGGGATCCGGCCGCGCTACCGGGATGGCTAGCCACCACGACCCGCCGCGAATGCGCGCGGGCCCAGCGTGCGGCGCACCTGGCACACGCGGCCGGTCATCCGCCGGACGCTGAGACCATCCCGGACCACCAAGCCGAGACGGCCGAGCAGCAGCTGCTCGCCGCCGAGCGCCATGCAGCGCTGCGCGCGGCAGTCGCCCGCCTGTCCCCATGCTGCCAGCAGCTGATTACCATGCTCATCCAGGACCCGCCGCTGCCGTACGCCACGATCAGCGCCCGGCTGAACATCCCCGTCGGCAGCATCGGACCCAACCGCGGCCGCTGCCTGGATCAGCTCCGCCGCGACCCGGCCATCGCAGCACTGATCAGCGCCGAAGCCGAAGATACGGGAAGTGAACTGCCGGGCGCACCGCCGCATCGTCACGATGCGTCGTCAGTGGGCTCCTAGATGTCCCAAGACACCGGGAACCCCGCCGGTTAACCCGGAGCCATCGGCGCCCGTGAGCCGCGCCGCACCCGCACGTGAACGGACAATCTACGCGAGAAGCCCGCTGTTCCGGCCTTCTCGCGACGTGCGGCTGAAGGTTAGCGCACTGCTAGCTGATCAAGATCATATGCACGATCGTGCATATTAGAACCGAAGCGGGCCGATCGCGGGTCACCGAGAGAGTGAAATGCACGATCGTGCAGATAATGGCTGACGTCTAGGCGATTCTAGGCGTAAACATCGGACACCCCAACTGCCTCCGCCAGACCGGTCCGGACGGTCGGCGGGCAAGCATCTTGTCAGGTCGCGGGCGCGTCGGTGCCGGTCAGCACGGCCAGAATCTCCCCGACGGTGCGTTCCCGACCGTCGGGTTCTGGCAGCGGGAGGTGCGCCTGGACCTGGTAGCGGTTGCGGCGGCCGTTCTTCTCCTTGACCACGTAACCGGCCTCGACCAGGTCGGTGAGGATGCCGAAGGCGCTCCGTTCGGTGATGTCCAGGCTCGCGGCGATGTCGCGCAGGCGCGCCTCCGGGTCATGGGCGATGAGCAGCAGAACTCGAGCGTGATAAGTCAGGAAGGTCCAGCTCGCCACGCAGACAGGTTACCAGATTCCGGAAAAAACTTGCTAGTTTTCCGGTGCAAGTATAGCGTGGCATCAGGCGCCGGACCTCAGCCGCTACGAGCGGCCAGCTACCCGGGGCTACCGGAGGAGCAGATGCGCACCGATTCGATCGTCACGATCATTGGTGCCCATGACGCTCGCGATGCCGCGTCCCGGCTGGGAAGCCGGTGCCTGATGGAAGCTGCCGGGCCCGGATCCTGGTCTGGCGGCGGCGGTGACGGGATGAATGCCAGCGAGGCCGCAGGTCGCCCTGCTCGGGCCCGGCCTGGCGCTGCCGCTGGTCATCCCGTCAAAGAGCAGCGGCAAGGACGACGCAAGCAGTTCAGCTTGCGTGCATCCGCCGGTGCCCGCCACAGGGTCAGCGCGATAGCGGCCGCCCTGGGCCGCGGCCGCCGGCAGCTGACGCCCGCGCTACTGGGCGTCGGCTAGCAGTCGCTCGCCCGCCGATCACTCCGTCGCAGCGTTCCGGCCGGCCGCCAACCACGCGGTCGCCGAGGACGCTGCGGCGGGCCCCGCCTGCCAAGGGAAGACACCATGCCCGAACCAGCCGCACCCCACCCCGATCCGGGTCCTGCTACCATCCGGCCGCGCCCATCGCCTAACGGCACCGCCCCGCCCAAGCCATCGGTCCCGCCGATGCCGTCGGAGGTCATGGCCAACGGCACCGTCCCGCCAAGGCCACCGGTCCCGCCGATGCCATCGCAGGTCACGACGGCGCGGACACCGCGGCCTGCGGCCGGCGTGATCCGGGCGGCGATGTCGCCGCTGCGCAAGATGATGCACCGAGCACCGCGTGATCGGGAAGCGCCGTGACGCACTCCGTGGCTCATGAAGCCAGCCGCGGTCTTCCCTGCCGGGCAGACCGCGGCGGCTACGTCATCGCCGAGCTCATCGGGGAACTGGACATCGCGGCAGCTCCCGCCCTGCGCGAGCAGCTCCTCGACCTGCTCTGCGCCGCCAGCCACCTGATCCTCGACCTGTCCGAGGTAGAGCATGCGGACGCTAGCGGCCTTGCGGTCCTGGTGGGCAGCGGACGCCGCGCCCGGCTGCTCGGCGGATCCTTGCGCCTGGCTGCGCCATCACCCGAGTCAGCCCGGGTCCTGTCAGCTACCGGCATGGACCGGCACCTCAATATCTATCCCACGGTCCGGGCGGCGATCACCGGCCAGCCGGGGCTGCCCGAAGTGATCTTCCCGTCGGCGACGGTCCCGGCTGGCCGCCGCATTGGCGGCGTCATCACGGGCGGGTCTGCGCGACCGGCGATGCCTCCCATCGAGCTAGCGACCGCCAGGCCAGCCACGGCTTGATCTGCTGGCTGGAGCGCGAAAAGGCGGGGCTACGAGCAGCTCGTCTCCGAGGGCCTCGGGCCGGCCCGTTACTCCGTCGACAGCGGCTCGCGTGTTACACGGTCCAGCAACATAAGCCTGAGGAGGCAGTAATGATCGGCGAGAGGACCGAGCATTTTGAAGGCAAGGGTACGGACCTAAGCGCCCTGCAGTCCCACGTCGAGGGGTATCTGAAGGGCAACGGCTTCGACGTCCAGACCTCGGCGCCCAGCACGCAGGGAACGGTGATCCAGGCTCGGAAGGGCGGATTCCTCGCCGGATTTATCGACGCAGACCGCGCCCTGACCATTGCGATCCAGGGAAGTCCCGGCGACTTCACGGTCCGCGTCGGCATCGGCAAGTGGATCGAGCACATCGCCACGGCGGCGATCGAGACCTTGCTGGTCTCGATGCTCTTCCTGCCCGTGGACGTGGCCGAGACCGCCTGGAACGTAGAGATCGAAGCCAAGCTCATCAAAGACTTCAGGTCGTTCATCGGCTGAACCCATGCCCAGCAGGGTTGATGCGCGACGGGGTCCCGGCTGAACGGATCGCCGAGTACTACGCTGCCCGTCCAGATCATGGAGCCGGGTCAAGGCCGCGAAGGGCCCGCCAACATCCCGGAGTAAGAGTAGTGTGCGTGTCCTTGGATGGGAGCCTGAGGCCCGCGCTGCGGATGGCGGGTCCGATCACCCGGCGTAAATCCGTGAACACCCCCCGTCGTCGTCACGTCTAGCCAGGATCGGGCCACATGCAATCGGATACTGACGCCCAGCCGACCGACTTCTTCGAAGAGGCCCCGCCGCGTGAGTTCGCGACGGTAATGCGGGGCTACGACCGTCACCAGGTCGATGAGCACATCCGGCAGATTGAAGCCGAAGTGCGGCAGCACCGCGAGCAAGCCCAGGCCATGCAGCGGGAGCTGTCCGAAAACCACCACCAGATCCATAAGGAGGAGCGCCCCACCTATTCCGGTCTCGGCGCCCGCATCGAGCAGCTGCTCCGGCTCGCCGAAGAACAGGCCACTGAGGTGGTCCAGGCGGCTCGCTCGGAGGCCAGCGAGATCAAGGCCGCGGCGAAGGTGGAGGCGTCCGAGTTGCGGGCCGGCGCTGGGAACGAGGCGGCCGAGCTGCGGGTGAACGCCAAGCGCGAGACCGACGACCTGCGGGGCGCGGCTGAGCGGGACGTGGACTCCATCCGGACCACGGCCCGGCGCGAGGCCGACGAGCTGACCAACACCACCGAGCGGGAGGCGGCCAAGCTGCGCGCCACCGCCGATCACGAGGTGGCCGAGAAGCGGGCCGCGGCCGAAGGTGATATCGCCAAGCTGCGCACCAGCACCGAGCGTGAGGTGGCCCAGCTGAAGGCCACGGCCAAGCGGGACCGCGATGAGATCCTCACCACCTCCAAGCGGCAGGCTGATGAGATGCGCAGCCAGGCGCAGCGGATCCTGGAGGAGAGCGAGGCCCAGCGGGCCCAGTCCGAGGCCGAGTTCGAGATCCAGCTGGCGGCGCGGCGGGAAGAGGCCGAGCGGCAGGAGGCCGAGCGGCTGGCCGCCGCCCAGTCCGCCACGCAGAAGCTGGTCTCGGAGGCCGAGCAGCGCGCGTCCACGGCCGAGGAGCGGGCCGCCAAGGCCTCCGCGCAGGCCGACCAGACCCAACGCGACGCCGACCAGCACGCCCGCCAGCTGGCCGGCAACGCCGAGAGGGACGCCGGTCAGATCGTCGGGCAGGCCACGACTCAGGCCGATCAGCTGCTCGCCGAGGTCAAGGCCGATGTCGAGCGCCGTCGCGCCGCGACCCAGCGCGAGGTCGACGAGCTCACCCGGCAGAGGGACAGCATCGCCACCCACCTCGCGCAGGTGCGCCAGGTGCTCACCGGGCAGGCGCCCGGCGTGGACGCGGTACAGGCGGCACCGACGAAGCCTGCCATCGCCGGGTGACGTAGGCTGGCCGACGGCGCGGGTAGCAGTGGATCCGGCGCGGCTCGTTGTGTCGGGCTATCGGCGCGCTGCAGTGACGTGGGCAAGTGCAGGGCAGAAGGACGCTAGTGCGTGTAGAGCTGATCCAGGCCGACCAGACGGGTGCCGGGGCGTTGGGCGGCTTGCAGCTCACGGTCGAAGCCTGCGCCGGAGTAGCAGGCGAGTACTGCGTGCTGGACGTCGAATCCCTTGACCGCGAGCAGGTCCCGCGCGCGGCGCAGGCGCTCGACGTGGCGCAGGTCCATGACCCGGTCCCACTTCACCTCGCCTAGGGACAGCACCCTCCGCGGCCGTCCGGGCTCGGCCGGCGCGAGCACCGCGACGTCGATCTGGATCCGGGTCCGGTTGGCTGGGTCCGAGACCACGCCAGGCCCTACCTCCCCGGGCGGGCCGCCGAAGACCGCGGGATCGGCCGTGATCGCGTAGTCGCGGCAGACCGCTTCGAAATGCTGTCCCGTTACCTGGGACAGGAAACGTGCGCGCGCGCCGGACCAGACGGCCGATCCGCCGCCGAGTTCCAGACGTGCCCATTCCCGGCTCATGATGGCCTGGTAGAAGGTGATGAGCGGCTCGGCGATGCGGTACCTCGCCCGTCCCGACCGGAACAGGTCGGGCTCCTTGATCAGCAGCCGGGAATCCTCCAGGACACGGAGGGGATGCGCGACCTCGTTGGACTTCCGGCCGATATAGCTGGCGATTCCGCCGGAGGTGTTATTTCCCTCGGCGACGGCCGCGAGCACCGAATGATAGAGCGACGGGTCGCGGATCTCGGTCTCCTCGGCGAGCAGGTAGCGGGCTTCCCGGAAGAGCGGGGTCTGCGGATTCAGCACGGTCCGGATCACCCAGGGATCAAAGTCAGCGAGTCCGGCCGGGGCGTCTCCGCGCAGGAGCTCGCGTCGGTAGGCGGGAGTTCCGCCGACGACTGAATGCACGAGCACGGCCAGCTTGGGGTCGGTAATGTCCCAGAACCGTGCGGCGTCTCGGTAGCCGAAGGGGTGGACGATCAGCTCGAAGCCCGCCCGCCCCCGCAGGGGGGCCGACCCGGAGAGCAGCCCGCCCATCACTGACATTGCTGAGCCGCACAGAAGGAGCCGCGTGCGGCTCGCCGATCCGCTTCCTCCTGGACCAAGCTCCCGCTGGATGATGGACGGCAGGCCGGGTGAGGCCTTGACCAGGAACGGGAACTCATCAATGACCACCGGAACGACGCGATCCCCGGCCAGCCGGAACAGATACGAAATGGCGTCAGGCCAGTCCCTGAACGGCGGGACGGGCGACCCGCTGTAGCGGATCAGCTCGTCGGCGAACAACCGCAGCGATACCGTCTCGGTCAGCTCCAAGGCCGGGAAGTAGATCCCGCCCAGGGCCGTCGCCAGCCCCTGGAGGAGGTAGCTCTTGCCCTGCCGGCGCCGCCCGCTCACCACGCCTAGCGTGGCGCCAGGCCGGGCATCGGCGGCGAAGGAGACCAGCCCGCACCACTCGGCGTCCCGGTCGAACAGGTGCGGAGGCTTGGGCGTTCCGGTCGGTGAAGCATGCATAGTCGAAGTATACTTGACCGAAGGACACTTCACCATTGTACGCCGTCAAAGGCGGCAACCATCTCCCGCTCGCAGTTGCCGTGCCCCCAGATCGCCCGCTCGCCCAGCCCCGCCAGCATCTCCAGGGTCTGACCGGGCATCGGGCCCCAGCGCGATATCACCCAGCAGCACGACAGCATCTGCGGCTGCGACGTCGGGCGTCTGCTGTGCTGTGCTGGGCGAGCTCGGTGAAGAAGTGCGCCACGTGGTCAGTGGTCAGGTGGGCGCGGAAGGCGCTGGTGTCGGCGTAGATCTCCGCGGCCGCGTCGAGCGCCGCATGCCGACGCGGACGCGGGGACGTACCCGCCCGGAGGCACAGGCACCAGGAACTTCGTCGCGGCCACAAGCCGCGCAGACAGATTCTGCCCGGTGTTCACAATCACCCTCACCGGGTGACGCCCACCCGCTCCACCTGATTTTAGGGTCGGGGTGAGAGGGGGCGACGGACCTGCGCGTAGTCCCAGCCAGCGCTTTCGCCCTGCGCGGCGAAGGCGACAACAGATCGATCCAGACGCCGACATGAGTTTGTGATGCGGCTGGCGCGAAGCTGGCCGCCATTGTTTCCGGATGCGAGCACAGGAGATATGAGATGGTGAAGCCCGAGGCGGTATTCGTTTACGTCGGTACCTATCCCAGCAAGGACGCGGCGGAAGCCGACTACCGCGTAGTGAGGGATCTGCACGCGGTGGGCGCGGTCGGGTCTTACGACGCGGCCGTGGTGACCAAGGACGACAACGGCAAGGTGCACGAGCACAAGGCCGAGACCGCGACCCGGCACGGGGGGTGGGGCGGCGCGGCCGTGGGCGCGCTGATCGGCTGTATATTCCCGCCCACGATCATCGCCACCACCGCAGCCGGCGCGGCCATCGGCGCGGTGAGCGGGCACTTGTGGCGCGGCATGTCCCGCTCGGATTGCAAGGAGCTCGGGGAGCTCATCGACGACGGGCAGGCCGCCCTGGTCATCGTGGGGGAGAGCACGATCGAGCAGGCGGTGGGCAAGGCCGCGCTGAAGGGCGAGAAGCACGTCGCGAAGCAACTCGACGTCAAGCCGAAGGACATCGACAAGGCCATCCAGGAAGCCATCGGCGAAGTCAGCTGACCTGCCGGTACTCCCGGCTGCTGCTCGCACGTATTGTCATGCATCGACCGGTCGGTCTGGGCCACCTGCCCGTCGGGCGGTTAGGTCCTGAGGAGCCCTTCCGCGCCCGGCGATGCGGCCCATGCCCGGCGTTCATGGCCTTCTCGTCATGGGTGCTTGCAGCTCCTCGGA
>Ga0335073_10001455_pt1 | contig 31643 bp, 28 predicted proteins | sample Lox_Sample_22_FD_207093 | JGI IMG/M metagenome (GOLD analysis project Ga0335073, IMG submission 207093) | Soil microbial communities from Loxahatchee National Wildlife Refuge, Florida, United States - Lox_Sample_2.2 | ecosystem: Environmental > Terrestrial > Soil > Wetlands | place: USA... | reverse complement strand
GCTCGTCAGATGGCGGTAGGCCATTTATGAAACCGCCATCTTACGCCCGTCAACCATCGTGCAATTTCGTCCCTTTTGGGTCATCACGAGCAAATGCTGAAAGAGTTTGCGGATTAATGATTCCAAACTATCTCACTCTGTCTTTGTAGATAGAGGTAGTATTTGAACGTATTGGTCATTGCAAAAGACTGAGCGCTTTGACTTCTTACATGCTTGACAAATAAGGTACGAATCGGATTGGCCGGCACAAAAATCAATTTAGATCACGAACGCCTTCGAAGCCACCTGAGTGAGGAATTCTACGCGAAGCTACACAGTACCAGGCACTTAGAACAGCACAAGGTAAAAGAGTGGAGAAACCATACCAAACACCATGCTCTCTCTACCAGGAGTAGATGCAGTGAGCAATGACACCCTGACTACCGTCGCTGAAATCGGTCTCTCAGTTCCGCTGCTTACCTCCAGTGAAAGTCCGAATATCAAATCTTGATCTTTTCAACGTCATATGAGAACTGATCCCAAGGAGAAACCCAGCTAAACAATTTCAGCACCCACAGAAATAACCAAAATATCAAAACTCTCAACCGTTGTCCCAATGGTCCCCTCTCCTCGTTATTGCTCTGCGGTGCGAATGCCTGTTTCAATTTCACAACCCGTGGATACCTAATCTCGTAGTATCTCGACAAATCCGCTCCTTTAGAGATTACTCTCGCAAGTACAGATACATCTTCGATGGCTTGACTGACACCTTGGCCCTGATTTGGCGGAAAGGCGTGTGCAGCATCACCAACAAGCACAACCCGCCCTTTGGACCAACGAGGGAGATTAGGAAGTTCGTAAATATCCCACGCGAAGAAGGTGGTTGTGGCGGCAATGATTTCGGGCACCGGGGAATAGACGTCTCTGTATCGCTCGAGCTCCTGTTCACGAGTTTCTACCACATCCACCTTTTCTGCCGGTATGGATCTATAGGAGAGCCAATATAGCTGTGAGTGCTCGTTGTTTGTGAATGCCGTTGCGAATAATCCTCTTCGAGTAACAACGGCAATGCTAGCGTGCATGGTAGTGAAGTCGACTCGTGGCAGATCTGCGGTAGGAAGAATGCCATAGACGATTGAAGTGCCAGTGTACACAGGTTTTATCTTTCCATCCATAACATATGCTCTCGCTTTAGAGTGAATGCCGTCTGCTCCGATAAGATAATCTCCCACCGCCGTTGTCCCATCCGCGAATCTCGCTGTCACTTGACCGACTTCACTATCGTCCTCTTCCACCAACTCCAAAGCCTTGTCAAAGTGCACTTCCACTCCCTTCTTTCTACATGCTTCAAGGAATATCTGCTGCAAAGCTGACCGCATAATTCTTACGCTCACAAAGCCGTCTTTACTCGAATTAGAGAGGTACCCAATGACTCCGCCTTTCTCGTCCTTCATCTCAAAACTCTCAACAAAGCATCCCTTCTCTTCAATCTCAGAGCGCAATCCCAAGCGGTCGAACAACCGTATACCGTTAGGCGCCAGATTCACTGCACCGCCAATTGTATGCGGTTTAGATGCTCGCTCGAAGATTGTGCATTTGTGGCCATCTTGGACGAGACGAAGCGCTGCGATGGGACCAGCAATACCGCCACCGATGATAAGGAATTGAGGCATTGACTGGAAACTAGATTGAGACAGAATTATGAAAGAATCGAAATAGATGCCGACATCAATTGAGTTGTCAAATGCCGATTAGTCATTCCTTATGTATAAACTTCTGCCTAGCTTCTTCTCCTATTGTGACAATACGAACCCATTTCTTGCTTCTCAACAGCCGCCGAGATATCCGGATGAGAAAAGGAACTATACCCAGACTTCAGATAACTCTTGTTTATCAGGTTCAAATGCCAAAGGGTGTAATAATCTAGAGATTGAATAGACGAAGCGGCTAAGAGAACCAGGCAAACATCTACCTCTAGATACTCTAGTGCGGCGTCCGTTCCAGCATTGCGGATACATCCGACACAAGGCCGGTAGGTCTGTTTACATTGAAGCAGTAGAGATAGCAATGCGCCAACCGCTTGGTGACCTTTCTGGGGATGCTAAATTTCACAGCCACGACAGTCCTGTAGCTTTGAGTGGTTGCTTGTGCCATTTGTTCACCCTTCGAGAGGGCGCTGCAGCATTACGTTGCTTGGCATCAAATGATCACTACACAGCCTCATCGCCTCCATGTGGCGTATAATCAAGCTTCTTTCACTTCCGTGCGTGTTGTGGTCGTCTTCTTCATATCCTATGCCTCATCTTCACCGTCGAAATGTCGTCCACTACCTCTTCAAACACAGCTGACAGCGGTGGCCGCAGTAGTGCTGCTGAAGCCGGAATCGACTCTGCGACATCTGTGCAGCCATTGACTTCGACAAATGGTTGGAAGAAGAAATCAAGGAACCAATTCCACTTCGGAGAGTGGGATCGCATCAAAGGAGGGCAAAGCTGTCCAATCTGTCGTTTGGTCAAGCGATGTCTTGAAAGCGATTCAAAGTTGATACCGCCATGGTATAAAAGTAAAGTGGTTTTGACGAATCGGAAGAGCTGAGAGTTGGGAATTGAAATATCGCCCTACGACCTTACAAACTCCGAATCATACTCAAATAAGTTTGATCTTCGCTCTTTGGCCAAAGATGAAGACCCTGCCTTTCGTCTTCTTGTTTCCGCGGAAGACGGTGATCCAGTGCATCAAGGCCGTATCCAGTATCTTGCAATCTCGGATCCCCCGGAAAGGAGAATTCTCTATGGAAGACAGATCCATCGAGATAGAGTGGATATTGAGCTGCTGAGGTCGTGGCTAGGTCGCTGTCGGAAATGGCATCGTGACCGTTGCGATATGCATTTGTTTGAGGATACTTGTCCTCCAAGCAACCTAAGGATGATTGATGTCCAGCGAAGGCTCATCATCAGATGGAGCTCTAGGCTTTCGGTACCTGTGGGTTGATGCATTGTGTATTGTTCAAGATGATGATTACGCAAACAAAGTTGGGCATCTGTCAGTTATGTCGGCGATATACGGCCTCGCTACTTTAACAATTGCGGCGGGAGCTGGTGATCATGCAGACTATGGCCTACCAGGAATCACTTCCCCAAGGAAAGTGGCGCAATATAGCGAAAAGATAAATGGAATGCAGCTGGCAACCATGTTTCCTTCATATACTAGGCAAGAGAATCCTCGGCAATCTTATGCTGTTTACTGATCAACAAGTCTACTTTAAATGTTCCGAATCGATTTGGACGGAAGAGATTGCTTTGGAAACCAGAAGAATATCGAAGAGCGAGAAGGCTCGAAAAAGAAAGTACGCGTGGAAACCGAACGGCATGGACGCTGAGAGGAGAGGAATTTGGCAACATATGAGAAGTCAAACCCTTGTCTTAGGTTCGGAGAACTTCATGGATCAATGGGGATACCTTGGATCCTTCCCGTTGTATGCCGCTGCGGTCCAGGAATACACGAGTAGAAAACTTTCCGATCACCGAGATATCCTCTTTGCTATTAATGGAGTTCTGAGGACATTAGAACCGACGGGAAGAATTGTGGAAGGTCTTCCAGAGTCGTATTTCCTGGACTCGCTCATTTGGTTCCTGGAGATCGGGACAATCAATAGAAGGGTCGAGTCGGATACTCCTTCTTGGACATGGGCTGGCTGGAAGTTCATCGAAAGCCGGGCGATGTACGACTTGATGGATGTTCGTGCCTTGGTAGGTATGCTGCCATTCCTGAACATAATTGATATCAACGACTTCATTGAGAGCCTCATCGATGGAAAATTCAAGGCCGAATCGACATCTCTAGACCACTATACGGTGTTTTCGAACGCACTTTGCAACCTTGAACCTTGCGCTCGTTGGCTGCAACGTACTGAAGATTTCCCTGTAAAGGGTATTGCATACTATTCGCGGCTTGATAAACAGTCATTACCCGTCCGCACGTTGACAGACAACATAAAGATGACCCAAACGCCTAAGAATATAATGCATACAATGCTAGGTGCGCCAAGTCAGGACCCACCGTCTGCAGATACGTCCGAAGCTCTTAGCACTCCTCCAAAGTGGCTCAAGTTGGACAAACCATATTTAGTAATAAAGACTGTCATCGTGGAATACCGTATCAGAAAGGCTATCGAGAGTATACTCTGCGAAGATCTGGATCAAGTTGGCCTTTTTGAACTTATCGATGGTCAGAATCGTTGCATAGGAGAAGTCTACACCACCCATGGCATGGCTAAGTCCCTTGGAAGGAAAGGAATTGACTTCCTAGTTGCCACGCAGGGGTTTGACCTGAAAGGTGCAAATTTAGATGACGTATTTGTCCCAAGATGGGATAGGACGATTGAGCAAGATGAAGAGACCCGCAAACTGCACCTTGGTATGTCGTCGATATTTGGGGCAAGAAGTGGATAGCCCACCAAGAACCGTTGTGTTCATGTAGAGGGCCGCACAGCCTGTACCCGACTACCCGTCTCTGATATCGACGTAATTCAGTATTATCAACTCTGCTAGAAAGTTCTTACATCTTCCAATCAAAGTTCAGAGAAGCTATGCTCTCCATCTAAATTCGACACAATGCTGTGAAAGAGCTCGAGAAAGTTCCGGCACAGAACCGACGTATGGACTTTAACGCTATCAATTTGAATGTCATTTGTGCTGGCGATTCCAGAAATCTCAATAGAATGGGAAAGAAATCCAGCAGTGAAGCCGAGCTACCTTGAAAGCTGTAGCAATCTCTGAGTCTGCATAAAGTTTCCTACTTTCGAAGCTAGGCGTTTCAGTCTTGTCGTCATTTCAACCTGCAGTCCTTGACTTCGAAAGTCCAGTCCTTGATCGCTCTGGATTAAATATAGGAAAGCAGATATTGTCAGCTTGCATCGGACCGCGCCGGATGGCTGCCATTCTGTCTTCGAAATCTTCTCTGCCGATCTCCTTTCTTTCCGCTTCTTCGAACTCCTTTCGATCCTCCTCCTCCTCCTTCTCCTGGTCCTCCGTCCTCTCCGGGCTGATGTCGCCGCCATCCAGCGTCGACTTGCGCGCCATACTCTCCCGGCGTTTCTGCTGCTTGCGCTGCACGGCGATGGCCGCGTCGACACGTTCCTGGAACTCCTTCTCCTTGTGCTCTTCGGCGAGGACGGCGAAGTGCGACCGACGGTAGACGCCCAGGGTGCTGAGGATGAGGCTGCTGATTTCGAGAGCGAAAAGTACCGGCAGAGAGTACCGTAGCGATGGGTAGCACCCGCCGCTCCAGATATCGATGAGCGTGGCGAAGACCTCGTGCGCCGGTATCATGTAGCCCCAGCGGTAGAAGCCGTTGGACAACTCGAAAGGCAGCAACACTGAGGTGACGTTCAAGACAACCCAGGCGATGAGTGCCATTGGCACATATGGCGGTGGCAGCCACACGCTGAAGACGTCGAGAGCCAGGAAGTTGAGGTGTCCGAAGAGCCAGATAACCATCCACATCTCTACAAACTGGATGCCGCTGATAGCCCAGCCCACACGGAAAGCGTAGATCATGCCGGTGGTGCAAATCGATCCGACGAAGGTGTAGAGTGCGGATACGAGAACTCGATACACGGCTATGCGATGTGGATAGAGACGCGCATACATGTTGAACTGCGATTGCAGACCGTTCATGGTTCCGAGGTAGAAGAAGTCTTGGATCAGTACAAGCACGATAAGCAGCGTGTTGTAGATGAGGCGAGAGCCTTGAGTAGTAGGCTTCAGATTAATAGACTGGAGCTGCCATGGTTGCGCAATGACCGAAACAGCATTAGGATCCGTCAAGTCGATATTTACGCTGGAGTTGCTGCGGGTCACAGAGGTGGTGTAGAGCGGGAGTAGTGCTGCTTTCGCAGCGTCGGTGAGTATGAGGATATTCTCTGCTACGGAACCGTCGGAAGTGGTTCCATAGCGGGCTTCATTCCATATGAAGCTGATGACATTGGACGCGTTGTAAGATTTAGCTGCCGCACCGCCTGTGATGGCATCGTTATAATTGCTAGAGGAATTTGGGGCAACGAAGAGGGCAGCCCAATAGTGCGCTTGACAAATGACGTGTCGAAGTGCCTGCACATCCGCATATTCCTGTGGTGTCTGCTCTATCAGGGTGGGAAAGTTACGTCCCTGCAATCCGTTATAGGCATCTCGAATCGCCGTGCCGATTATACCCCCGTCGTAGTCAACGAAGACGACGTGGAGCTTATGGACGCGGTCGGTAAGTTGATAGAGAGATCCGTAAATATAGGCAAACAGCACTAAGAAAAGCGTTTGGAGGATGATGAAATTGGTAAAGGCTAATTTGAAATATTTCCATCTCGCAGGGAAGAAGCCGGGTTCCCCTCCATGCAGCCTTCTGTTGTTGTCGAAGGCCTTGGGGTAGAATTCCAACTTTTGCTTATCTTTGTTGAAGGAAAACATGGCTGATCACTGCTGGCTACGCATTTCAGGGCGAAAGAGCTGGAAATTGAATAATTGGTGTGAAACTGAGCTGGAATAGTCGGGTCGAAGTATCAGAATATATGAGCGGCACAGACGGCGTCAGACAAATGCTTTGAGCGATGAATCAGCTGCACTAGTGCTGCATATGGACAACGGAGCCTGCATTTCTTCTGTCGCAATAAAATGCGCTTCTCAACGTTTCAGCCCCAAAGGCTGCTGATCTTTCCGCTGCTCTCTGAAGTTGGAGACGGATGTTTTGGAAAGACGACTTGCTTCTAGGCTGTTTTGATTTGGTTTGATGTATACTGCTAGAAGCTTGGAAACGGGTGAAAAGCACTGATAGAGTGCGGCATAAAACCGAGCAATCAAAATCCCTTGACGCCTTCCTAGGGTGAAGGCGGCACTGAGGTCATTCTGCAGCTCATATCGCCGTACAGCTCGACACTTTTCTTACTAACACCAAGTCAATACTCCGTAAACTCAAACTCAAAGGAAGTACGTCAAAACACCGGATAGGTGGACACGGATGCAAAGGCAGCTGAATTATGGCGTCTTCCAAATCGTCCATTTCCGCTTCAACGCCTTACGCGTGGCCTATCAATGGCATACTCTCACCAAATACTACGGCACTAGTGATAATTGATATGCAACGCGACTGTGAGTTGTCAAACAGATATACGAGTCTTATTTTGTTCACAAGACAATCCCAGGATAGTCCTCGACCCACAGGGCTACTACGCGCAATTCGGGCTTGACATTTCAGCCGGCAGGGCAACGATTCCCGCCGTGAAGTCGCTCCTCGCATCATGTCGAGACGCCGACTTCCCCATCTTTTGGACGAGAGAGGGCCACAGAGCCGACCTGAGCTCGCTTCCGGAGCGCGAGCTTCTAAGATCGCGTCTGGCTGGTGCCGAAATCGGGTCCAAAGGTCCGCTTGGAAGACTGCTGATCAGAGGTGAGCCTGGCTGGGAGATTGTGCCGGAGCTAGATCCCAAGGAGGGAGAACCCATCGTCGACAAACCAATGCGGTCTGCTTTTGCGTACACCGACTTCGAGTTGCTGCTCAACAATCGTGGGATCCGGAATCTGATCTTGTGTGGAGTGGTTACGGATGTGTGCGTCTTAGGAACGATGAAGGACGCGTGTGACAAAGGCTATGATTGTTTGCTAGTGACTGATGCATGCGCCGCGGCGGCTAAGGATGTCCACGATGCAATTGTCAAGAGCGTGATCACTGAAGGTGGAATCTGCGGAGCGGCTGCTGAGGCTAAACACGTCGTAGACGTACTTCAGATGTGGAGATCGCACGCGGAAGAAAAGAAAGGTATCGCAATGGTAGAGGAAATCATGAAGATGGCCAGAGGGTGATTCCCGATATCCCGAAAACATCGAGGAAACTCTGGTCCAAAAGGGAAGAGAATCGTCTTAAGGAGCTGCGCAGAGAAGGGATCCCGCACGAGATCATTGCTGAAAAGCTACGGCGAACAGTGGTAGCCGTCAAGTTGAAAGATAGTCGTCTGACGAATCATAAGGGTCCAAAAGATTCGCGAAAGCTATCGAAATCATTTAGTCGTTTAATGGAGTGTTCTGGTTGCTGCTGCTGCTGCTGCTGCTGCTGCGCACAGGAATCGCCAGAGCAGATACCGCGTGATAGGAGTCCGAGGCGGCTTCGCCGCTTGGGACGGAGGGTTTCCAATAGGAGATCGCAAATGGGGATCACTGATGGCTCTTTCCGCTGAACGGGGACGAAGGCCGTTCAGACGAGGGTGGTGGCCTCACCGCAGAGTCAGCACCATGCGAAGCTCAATCTGCGGGGGTTCCGAAGCGGACATTGTCAAGCTGAAGGAGACGCTCAGTATCGGAGACTATCTTCAAGGCGCGAGAGATGGGGGTTAGGAATGAATTGGCGTAGACTCGCTATTTCCCTTAACGCAAAACCGCCTGTTTCAAACCAATAGCGTCTTTAACACCACTGTGCGAAACGTGGAAACAGACAGCCCAAATTGACACATCGCAGCTTTACAGGCTGCAACATCGTACGGTCATCCTCATCCTCAGTAGCAAGCTCCTCAATATGCGCCGGGGGTTCTCCGAGATTGTCTACACTAGATTCTACTTCAAGTCAGGACAATCTTGACCGACGGCCTGCTCTTGTCCGTGTTTCCGCACCGTTTTGTCCCTTTCTTGTGTCCGCTAGGCTGAGGGTGTTGGGTCGCTTCGATCTTAATCGTTTGTTCGGCTGAGTTGCCCCCCGGAGCCGCGTCGTTTTTGCGCTTGCGCGTTATCCCCGCCTTGGGACTCTGACCAGAATTTTCTCTAGCCTTTTGGAGCTGAGCTATACGCGCACTTCTCCGCAGCTCAGGCAACGGCTGCTCGCAAGTGGTATGCGTCTGCGATTGGCCATGCATCGCACCGTTAGGTGCCGAGTTCCGAGCCGATTGCTGAGGGAGCTGGCTTGTAGAGCATGTAGTACGAGGCCGCTTCTGTTGTCGAGATTCCGGGCGCATGTTGAGACGAGGTGGCGAAGACTCGCGGGTGGGACTGTTGCTCTCCTCACCTCTTTTGCGTTTGCGAAGTGATCTCGTCTGAGGGGCGGTCGGAGGGCTTTGCGTAGGCGATGGAGACTCACCTGGCATGAAACGGGCAGACTTCCCCGGCGCGCTTTTGAGGGACTTTCTCTGATCTCGCCTTGCCACCGAGGATGTTCCTGATTGTTGACCTGCAGGAGCTGCGAAAGCATTCGATATCTGGGACTGGTTCTGCTTTCGGTAGGATTTTGTGACGGGAGACATTGGTTTGCCCGGTTTCTCCACTGTCGACGAACGCACGTTCCGAAGGACTCGGTCTGCAGCCTGGTCTGCCGACCGAAGGCGACCGGTGCTTGCTGTCCTCTTCTGCCTATCGGCATGTCTGGAGATCTCACTGCTGAGGGTATCAACATCTGCAGGAGCTGATGGCAGTCCGTTGCCGTCCGTGCGGTCGATATCGACGCCATGGGTCGCTTCCGCGTTGAAAGGCTGCAGGTTGGGAAGAACGGGTGGTTGGGCACCGTTGTGGGTAGTATGAGGCGGCGATAGAGATATTTGACGGCCCTCCTCAGCATCATCAGGAGTGTGAAGTGTCTTATCCAGAAGATCCGCATGCATCCACGTCATTCCAGGCAGTTCGCCCCATTGGGGGTTCCAAATCTTGTCTTCAATCCAGTGCTTCTTGACGGCTTCGTAGGCCATCGCATCGACGTCTTCGTCGGCCATCGCGTCGACGTCAATGAATCCTGTTAACCGCTTATATAGAAACTCATCTTTAATCCATTCGCGCTCCTTGGATACTTGGTAGAGGAACTGGTGGTAGGGTCGAGATGCTTCAGGATTAAGTCGGTACGCGGCGGCAGCAGCAGCAGCATCTTTCCGACGCTTCTCCCTTCTCTCGGCTCTCAGCTTCCTGTTTTCAGCTCTCTGCTTCTTTCGTTCGGCCCTCGCCTCAATAACCCCCTCCTTCCATCTAGGGAAGATACGTTTTGTAAGTTCGCCCGGGTCAGGTATTGGCGCGTCGTCCGGCACCGACTCTGTCTCCGACTCTGTCTGTGAATCCGGCTCCCACTGTGTCAGAGGGTTCGTGGATACCTGCTTGGTAGGTGCGGTCGGGTCTGCTGCTGTCATCGTCGTCGTCGTCGGCGGCGGCGGCGGGGGGTTCGGATTTGGAGGGAATTGGAAAGAGAATACATTGACATCGGGTGACGGGTTGGGACGAGGCTCGGGCTTCTGCTCAAACTCGGGCGGGAGTCTTTGCACGACATCCTTTTCATGGGCCCATCGGGCGATTGCTTCAATTCGCGGCCCTCTCCGAAGCTTGCCTGAATACCGCCAACGATTGTCAGACGGCTGGGCCCCCTTGCCCCAAGGAGGGCCCCATTCCTCCTTCCAGATGCCTTGCTCGACCCAGCGGGCCCTGATGTTATTCTTGGCGTTCGCCGCAAGGTCCTGCGTTTCGTCGTAAGGGAGCGTCTGCCTCCGCCCAAAGCGCTCCTCCCCTATCTGATATATGATCCGCTCCCTCTCCCTCCTTGCCTGGGCGTTGAACTGCGCGTATGGCGTCGATTGGCGGATGGCTTCGATACGCCGATTTTGCAGCTCGAACTCGGGGACAAAATGCGGCTCTTCGGGGCTCTCAGGCTGCGTCGTCTCGCCCGACGATTGATACGGTGGTGGAGATTCGCTGTAGCGCTGGTCTCTCTCACGCGCGAGCCGTTCTGGATCGTTTTGCAACCGTTGCAGATCCTCGATAATCCGTGACAGAGCGCGGTGTTGACGGTTGTCGAAGGACATTGCTGTGAAAGTATGGAAGAAGGTGGTGACAGGATGCCGTGGGAGATAAATATTGGCGAGATGTGGAGAGAGGGATGCTGAGGTACGGGCAACTTTACAAGATCCGTGTGCTCGCTGACTAATGACTCATCTGCCGACTTAGGCCAGCGGCCGCTATCCTTCTCCCGTACTTTGATGGCAGCCTAATATCCCCCCGCCACTCAAAGGAACCGGCCCTAGCTAAAATGAATGGCTGAAAATGCGACACTCCTCATAGCTGGCTGGATAGCGAGTCGGGCGAGCCCGCAGCTATCGCCAAAAACAGAGGGTCGGCGGCTGGAAAGCCTTGGGCGCTTCAAAACGACTGGCTGTGATGCGCTCATGGAGTTGGCGCATCGCCAACTCCCTGCTTTCCAGGAGGGGACTCGTGATGCAGCGATCATCTATAAACTCTCTACTATTGAGTCAAACACCAGGCTCGACTCCTCACTGTGCGCCTTACCAGCACAAAAAGGTCATTTTCGTTGTCTACTCTTGCCGTGAGCATTTGTACCGATTCCCTTTGTCAACGTTGAAGCTTCAAAGGATGGTCCGCCCTACACCTCACCCTCTTACTGTCTTTTCCCTCATCCCGTGGAGTCCGCGAGCCGAGGATGTTGTCGACCATCCGGAGAACCAACACCTCGTCTCACTTGTTCCCGGTGCTCCATCTCGCAATAATGAAGGAGGAGAACCACGTGGCCTCAACATCGGCTTCCACATCGGGTCAAGGTCGCGCTATACTCTGGCGACCCTTGGACGCAATGGCGATATCTTCGTTGAAGGGTCAAACATCCCACGGATCCAGTGCTCTTTCGAGATCCACCAAGATACGGACGAAATTATGCTCTACGATCGGTCGACCTCGCGCTCGACCCAGACCATCGGCGAGAAGGCCATGCCATTTGTCGAGGAACGGCGAGAACGCTATATCGTCGTGGGCCAGGAGGAGGACGTCAACAACGAATTCGGTTTTGGCTCGCAGCGCGATCCTGTCCGTTTTAGGGTCCATTGGCATGACCAGGAATTCAATTACAAAGAGGAAATCAGCTATCGAGAAGACCATCCCCGTTTTACTCGGACCGTGGACGACGAGACGCCGACCGCTCTACCCTCCATGCGCGCCACCCGGATCCATACTCCTGTCGTTCAAACCGCAGGCGTTCAAGGACGGGTAAAGAAGATCAGGTATTACAAGAAGAAACAGATCGGAAAAGGCTCATTCGGCGAGGTTTGGAAGGCCGTGGACGTGGACACCGGGAAATTCTTCGCCCTCAAGCTGGTCAAATGGCCTGACCTCCAGTCGCGTGAATACACAGCATTAAAACGGGAAGTGGAGTATTCTGCTGGCTTGTCTCACGTAAGCTACTATCCTGAGGCGCGAGCCCTCTTTCAGATCAGTATCAACTGAGAAACCATTAGCCGAACATCGTGGAGTTCATATCAGCACAGGGTTATGGAGGCCCCCATCTTGAGATCCTTTTAGAACTTAAAGATGGCAACATAAATGCCTTAATCCATTCCAATCACTTTAAAGATGAACCCCGCTCTGCAACCCGCCTCCTCCATGATATGCTTAAAGCGCTTGACTATCTTGCATTTAAGGGCATCGTGCACCGAGATGTCAAGCCTGCGAATATCCTCCTCACATGTCTACCAACCGGCGGCTATACCTTTTCACTCACAGACTTCGGCCTTTGCAACCTTATTTCGGACGCCCAAACGTTCGCCGGGTCGCTGAGATATATTGCCCCCGAGGTGTTTTCGAATCCGGGAACCGGTCAGACATCGAAGGTAGATGTCTGGTCCCTCTTTGTCACTCTAGCTGAAGCAAGGGACGTGGATGGATTCCGGCGCAAGCGGTTCAACACGAGTGAGTTGAGGATTAGGGCAGTAGAGGAGGCTACGCGTAACCCTGAGTTCTATCCGCTCCGAGACATGGTGATCGTCGACCCTAGCCGACGAGCATCAGCGGGAGAGATGCTAGACATGCTTTTCAACGGGGAAGGTCGCTCAACTCCACGTAACGAGATTCAGGATGGCGGTCGTCTGGCCGCCGCATCAAAACCACAACTTGAACCGCGGAAGGATGGCGGTCGTCTGGTGGGCGCATCAAAACGACAACCTGAACCGCAGAAGGTTGCAAAACCTAGCAAGCCTCATCACCCACAACGGCCACGAGTGAAGTGTCCCGGTTGTCAGTTTGAAGGAGAGAAGGAATCAGTGAAATTACATGCAATCTTCTATGGACATATCCAGAGGCGTATACCATCAGACATCATTGAAGACAATTGAAATGATATCACTTGATACATGAACCGTTTATCACTTAAACCTTCTCCTGAATTTCCGCACCTGCGCTGAAAGCCACATCTCCATCCATGGAAGCCTTTCCCTAATGCTCCTTCCATTTTCTTCAAATTGACCTTGGTCAATAGAGGCAGGTTCTGAGCCGAGACACCTTCTCCCAATAACAATTCACGATCGTAAGAGGGCGTTCCGACCGTGGAGCTTGGCGAGTTCCCTTTGAGGCCTCTTGCAATCACGTCGTAGATGCCCCAACCGAAACTGCGCCTCGGAGATGGGGATGTTTGGTATCCAGGGCGCGCAAGGGTAAACATTGATGGGCTCGACAGAGAGGCAAAATACTTGTTCTGGACCCGATTGATGCCCGTTAAGATTTTGTCTGATGCTTCTGCGAAGGTTTGCGATCTTTGAGTGAGATTGATTACAATATCTCGGTCACTCAGAAGAACGGCAGCCAGCTTCGCCCAGTCGCATGCGTCAATTAATAGCTGAATGTCATTGCCTGGACGCCCTTGTCTTGCCGCGACTGCCCGCAACTTGTTCTCAACGCAGTCTCTGTCGAGTTTTGATTCCTCAAGTGGAAAGACAACGTGCTCTCGATATTCTTGGTCCAAGGTTGTAGTCTCTTCGTTCGTAGGTGCTGTGAGACGGCGCTTTTCCTGCTCTGCTGTGGACTCAGCCAGACGGAGCATTCGACCGCTGACCGCGAAAGGCTCATTTGCATAGTCTTCAAGTAGTTTCGAGTGCAAAAATCGCTGAAAGAGATCGATATCCCACAGTAAAGAGGCTGTGCTGAGCATATCTGCATGCACTCTTGCCCAGTGCTCTTCGATCTGTGCATGCAAAGCGTCAAGATCCTGAATAAACGGGTTGATGTCGCGGCTCTCAAGAGCCTGCTGGTGAAGTACTATCGCATGGGACAGTTGCTCTTCTAGAAGAGGAGCTGGGTTTAGCCCCAAAAGAAATGCAAAGTTAACAATTCGAGCCAGCGCGATTTCGTGTGCTGTCGCCATGGTTTGAGATGAAGCGTAACGAGATTGACAGACTAGTGGAAGCTGTGTGACTCGGCGTCAACGCAGATTATGTAAGCAAGACACGTGGGCGGCAGCACAGAGAATCATTCACGAACAGGTAACGCTAGTAGATATTAAAGTCCGTCATATCCACTGGCAAACGGCAAAGGAGACCGCATGCGAGAGATAGATGGCGTTGATTGAAGATCTAACTACAGCTAGCTCGATGTGTTCAGATAACTTTTGGCGTGCCTTGCTGCCTTGTGAGGTGCTTGCAGGAAACGGGGCGACGGTAGCGTCTTACAGCCAGTCAAGAAGAGCCGCTTCAACCACAGCGCAGCCGCCAATAGAAATCATCACAGTTTGCCACAGTACAGGCAAACCCCGTTAACTGTCTGCAGCTGCACTTTTTAGGTGAACGGGGCGGTCCGTCTCCTTCAGCGAACTTTTGCAGCCTGAAATGATTGACCGAACAAAGCGTGTTACTGGAGGGAAATTACTGGTTCTGAAGGCCAACAGATGGGCAGCTGAAATGGGAGTTGCTTCTTTTCACCGGATTCATTGCAGTTCACGGGGCTCTAGCCGCTAACTGTTCTGCGTGCCTTTGAGTAATCCATGCAGGGCGTTGTCGACGTGTTCTGCGGTCCGTGGCGTAGTTCAGTATCGCGCCGTGCAATGCCAGTTCCATCTCTTTTGACCGGAACTACGACTCGGAATAGCGTCCCACCAACGAGTAGATCACTTCCATTGTATTGGTGAGGTTTGCCGCCGCAGTGACCTCAGCTGAAAGAGTATCACTGTGATAATTTCGCTCCAGCCTCTTTCGGACTTGTCACCAAGTTGAGGAAGGGAGATACGGGACGGCTAACAACTCACCACTTTGCTTCATCTCCTCATTCAGGCCCCACATACGTTCAAAACATTACTGGCCGGATTTTGTGCCCTTGATCGTTAATAAGTGATAACCTAGGCAGACATAGCGGGAAGATCCGTTGTCGGCCAGTCTGGTGGTTATGCCGGGGGGCCCTAATCTTGCGGGGGCAACCGGGCGTGGCAACCAATGCCTTGTTGTGCCAGGGGTATCGCAGTGCTCACCCTATTCCCCGCGGTTAAGGCTGGCCGGCGAAAAAGCACTTCAGCGCCAGGTTGGGCTGCGAAGCTGACTCATTTGATCTTTTGTATCTCGATCTTGATTTTGGGAACCGAGACTCCGGCGGAGAGTAGAAGGAAAGTGAAACTGGAAGATGTCCTTCCAAATCAACGAACACTTTAAGACTAGGATTCCCGCTTGCAAAATTCTCTGTAGTGTGGATATTAGGATAGCTGGAAGTTTCGCATTGTTGTGGATAGTTGTAGATTATTGCTTCCGAATTAGAAGGAGAGGTATATTTTCAATGCCCGCGACATTCTTTATTTCCGCCTTAAATTCCTGTACCCGTCCTCTTTCGCCTTTTGCTTGGAGTATCAGAACCGGTTGTCTCTGGTAGTGCCAGTTGTTAAACGAAGACGTCGATTTGCTGTTCAGTCCCGCGTTAATGGCCATCCTCTACCTAGCCGGGTCTCCAACTTTCCCATCTCCTGATCTTATAAGGGTGCTTAGACAGCATCTCTCGGTAATTCTATGACGCAACGTCCCTCACCCAGTTGCAGCAAGTATACTTTTGATCATCAATCGTCATTCGCCGCTCCGGCTCCGACGCGCTGGCTGCTTGCACTTGCCACCATCACGGTGGTCGTTTCTTGCCATCTTTCTGGTGAAACTGGCGCTACAATTTGGGCATTTGTGCCTGACCGCGTTACCCGACTTTTGACGTTGGTGTCTTAGCAAGTTGCTGGATGTAGAGAATTGCCTGCCGTTGCAGCCGTGCTCCCAACATTGAGGTTTCGGTCGCACCGCGACTACTCTGACGCTGCTTGGATCCTCGGTGCTTAGCGGTACCGCCTGCTGAGTGTGCGAAGGCAAATAGTTCGGTGGTTCTATCGAATGCCCAACGCCGTAGGGATTAGAGCCGTATAGGTCTTGAGTTCTATACAGGTAGCAATCGGTTGCAGGTATGTCGCAGCTCGGTGCATTCTCAAGTTTGACGGTGGCATCGTCCTTCATGGCGTTGAAAGGGTCGTTGCAAAAAGTGTAGTTGTTGTAGTATAGCGGCCAGAAAAACGGGTCAGTGCCTGCGGGAAGCGGTATGGGAGGCGGCATAGGCACTTCTTCTGATTGTTGCAGTCGCGACATTGGAGAAGAACTGACAGCTCGTCTAGTACCTAGCAGCTTCGTAGGAGTAGCGCCAGGGAAGCTGACTTGCGGATGCGCTGTCCGCCAGTGCCTCTTAAGGTTGTCTTTTCGACTGTACATCTTCTCCTTGACACATAACACACAACGGAACTTTTGCTTCTTTCCATGGATGTGCTCTTCATGTCGCGTGAGTTCATATGGCCGACCGAAGCTACGAGTACAGGGTATGCCAGTCACTGGGCGGATCTGCTTGCATTTTTAGCCAGCTTGTGTGACGACGGGTTGTGAATGGGTAACCTTATGTTCCCTCATATCAAGTTCCGTCTCAAAACTAATCACGTGGACGTCCAGACAGGCCGCATCACCGGCATCGTTGACTGGCGCAACGCTAAAGTTGGTCCTTTCGCCATGCAGTTCTGGGGGCTGGAGAACATTCTAGGCATTCGGAAAACAACCAGCATGGGCTTCCACCCCAGGCACATCGAGTTCCGTCGCCTGTTCTGGTGGAAGCTCTATGAGGAGATCGGTGACGTGTCTGAGAACGTCCAGGACACGATTCAGACGGCGAGGATGGTTGGTATTTTCTTGGCCAACGGCGACTTCGCCAATTTTGCCGCAGAGGACAAAGATATAGAACTAGCTGTTCTCGAGTCGATGAGGCTGAAGTTACCTGACATCGGGCTCGCCATGGAGAAACCAGTGGGGATACGTGCTTGATCCGAACAAAGAGAGTGCGTTAAGGAAGGAACAAGAGAAGAAACACAAATTTGACGTCAAAAGGGTCACTACGTCGGTCCTGACGTTCCATTCAACTGTCGCTGACGACCCCAGCTGGCCTAAATGGATGCGCTTCCATGCCCAGTTTGTTGGATGGCGCGAAGCCAAATGCGAATGACCTGCTCTGGAGTGGATCCGCTGTGTGGTGCCTAATACATTGCCACAGGATCGATGTAACATGACTGGTGGCTCCCGGGTATGGGATGGACGGCGAAACAGGGGATACGCAGCAAGTCCGACTCACCGGAGCAACTGAGCAAGCAACGCGGAGGACATATGGTGCTATATGCGAGGACACAGCCATGAAGGCGCTCGGCACATGCATCAGTGGCTCTGTTCAGTCTCGTACTGGCACTCCGTCGCTAGGGTCCGCGCGTCGTGCAAGCCCTCGACGCCGGTGAGGCATCAGCTCTAAGCTCTTGTTTGGGTTGGTGTTGCAGGAAGCGATGTGATTCATTGAGGCGGTGACCCGAGGTCAATATCCTGGGATATCGAAACGCTCACATGACGCAGCGTATATATAGGTTGCTCATCTCCTCTCCCGGACCCTCTCCAGGACCCTCTCCATGACCCTCACTGTTGAAGCAAGTGATAGTGTTTCTTTTGATTGATCTAGCTGAAGCAGTCGCGTTCGTTGTCGTAATCTTGGGCTGTTTTGTCACAATGACAGGTGTATTCCACGCCATGATCCCCCAAATAATCCTCAACGCATCGCCCAAAGTCTTCTGGTTTGTAATGAGCCCGACAGTATCGAAGAAATGCAATGAACTTGTCCATGTCATGATTGTTGTGAAGCTCGTCAGTCAGGTCGCTCAGCCGCACACTTCGAACTTGTCCATTTCCGTCAGCCACCGTTGGTAGTCCGCGGGCCATTTTAGTTAGAGTTCAGGAGCAAAATTTGTGCTGGGAGAGGAGGCAAAGTAGAAAAGAACGTTAGAATTTAGCAGAAGAATTGTGAGTAACTTGCTGGCTCGTGTTATATATAATTTACTGCATGTATGTCGGTGATAAAATAAAAGAATACCTGGTCCATCGCGTGAGTCATCACTTTCAGTAGCGTAGACGACTGAACGCGAAAAGATGCGTTTTTGATATGGCGCCCCTTCGCGCAACCACGTGATAGGAACAATGAGGTAAAACGGAACAGGAAGCACGACTGAGCGACAAAAAGCCGCACGCTGGTCCTCAGCTAGACTTTCCAAAGGCAGACCTTCCTCAGCACTACACTGTTCATGAATCAGCTACCGCTCACAGCGACGTATGCATATCGTACCTCGTAGGCTCTTCGTTCTGCCTAATTCAAAGTCGGGCTGTCTGTCTGATGTTTGGTTGCTAGTGTTGCGAAGAAACACCATAGAGTAACTCCGTCTGCCATTTTCTGACAAACTAAAATCTAATTCTGCTTTGAAGTTCTCAGGACAATGTCTAGGTATGCATATAGAGTCTTGTCGAGCACGCGATCTGTCCGAATGCTTCGACTGGATAGAGCAAGGGACGGCTACCATTCTCCCATCGTATGCTCTCTATACATTAATACATTAACGCCTTAGTGAATAAGCCAGACTACAAAAGACAAAGTGCCAATTAATGCCAGCGCCGTCAATATTCCTGCTCCCGCACGATCAGCCGTTGTGATAGGATTGTAAGTCGTCGTAAGGCCCTCATCTCCATTACCACCTTGTCCGGGGTTGCTCGCACTGTTACCTCCTGAATTACTATTCAACGGAGGTCCACCAGTCATACCGGTCAGACAAGCCGAAAAGACGTTCAGCACCGACATTTCTTCTTCCAAGCTCTCTGAGCCATCCCAAGTAGGTTGCCACCACCTTCTTCCACAAAACGTGCCATTGGCGCCACCGGAGCATTGTTTCGCTGCTCCCGCAGCAGAGCCTTGTATCAGAGGCATGATACGACTAGCGAACTGAGGAACCAAGTACGTCGTAGATGACAGCCATGCGGACACCAAGCCTTTGAAGCAGTCTTGATCTCTGTCACACAGCATGTTTCCTTCGCAGGCAACCTCGCTCATAATGACGCTGCCGTATGCTGTAGGGAAGAAGGTGGAGATAAGTGTGCCCAAGAAACCATCTAGAGCCGTGGACCACACCTGGTCACCGTTGGTCTAAAGCGGGTTAGCCGAGAACGTCCAGATGGACTACTCCATGAATTCCATGCAAGGAAAGCGAGCAGAAATGAAAGCAAAGGGACTTACATAGTTGTACATATATGCTATACCCATCATGTAGATGCCATAGTTGTACGTCCACTGCAGATACTCGGAATATGTGCAATTTGATGTGGTTGTGGTGGCGTCGATAATGTACCATGATGTCGTGTTGACCAGAATACTCGACGTACTCCAGTCCCACATCTTCATTGCCCAATCTGAGTAACTCGAGTTTCCTGTGTACACAGCAAGACGAGCGGCGAGTTGGAAGAAACCTCCGTTCGAAACCGAGTTTTTGAGCGTGTAACCGGCTTGATATGGATTGATCTGCCACCGTAATCCACCGCCGCAGCTGGTATCATCCCATCTGGGAGCTTGTGTATTCAGCACACCTTGAGCGAGGCCGAGCCATGATGGTGCGCCCGGGTTCGTTGGGAAGTTGACTTCGGCCGCAGTCATTGCCGCCAAACCCCAGAAGACTTGGTCATCGTTTCCCTTGAGTGGGATTAGCGTGATGTTCGTCACTCGAAAGAGGATGCGAGTACTTACGAGGTACGCACTCCAGTTGGCCGGCATATAGTCATCTCCAGCACCTGCTTGCCACAGCATGCCTTGGATCGTGATGTTGTTGTATGTCGAATCGCCAGTGAAATGCCAGTATCGGATCAAGGCATCAAACATAGCACCACCTTCCCACCATGTTCCAGGCAATTTGCCGGGAATCTGGCCATATTGATCGCCGGTATAGAACGACACCATGTCTGCCGCGGCAATAGCAGCGGCGGCTTTAATAGAAGCTGTTGCGATAGCGCGTAATTAGCCATTGAAGTGAAGCGTGAAAGAGTGAGCGTGTTACCTTCATTAGTAGGATCAAGATCGATGGCGGTAGCGCCGTAAAAGAAGACGAAAAAGGCTGCCAGGGCCCATCGTAGTCCGTTTAGCAACATGATGGCCGGTAGGGCATGTGTGGGTGAGAAAAACGAGTGTGAAAAGCGTGCAATTGAAGTTGCGGCTCAGTTGAAAGGTCGTGAAGTCATGTAGACAACGAGCGGGTTGGTGAAAGACGCGTGAATTGTCCCGTGGCCGTGTATTGGGATGGCCTCTCGAATCCGACGGGCGTAGATTCCTGGGCACGCTTCGGTATTGGTGGAGATGGGGATCGTTGGTGATGTTGGAAGGAGTGATGAAATAGGAGAAATTGATGGCAGTGCAGGATGGGACGCCATAGCCGCAGTAGAAGGAGAAGGCCAATCTACCCACAGCTTGCCAAGGAATCGCGCTCGTATGGGCGCCTCCATGCCGTTGCCTTTGATCGGCCGGCACAGCGCAGCTCCCTGAGTTAAGGAGGCCGGGCTTGCGCCCGGTGGCCTAAACATTGGCTGAGGGCCGGACATCATGAGCCTGTGGTTCACAGCAACCCCGACTCCACTGACACTTTTCGTTGAAGCACAGGAATCATGCAACAGACATGTAGAATCTATATACTCGCTCTATGGGTCCAGACATGTTGTTGTTGTAGTTCTTGTTGCGACATTACGCGTAACTGACTCCCTAAGCGATGCGGAAACGGAGGCCAGCCAACCCTCCATCAGCGTCGTTCCTGTTTCCCAAGCAGCGCCGATGACCGCATCCCCAAAACACAGCCGCCACAGCTGCTGGATGCCAAATTATCTGACCCAAACATGATTGGCCCTTTGTTTATTACCTGCCCATTCGGCCCAATTAAAGTGGACATGGCCGCTGGCACCAAAAGCTTTGCTGGTCCAACGATGCTGAAGTTTTCAATGTTTGTTTCACCCCTTCCGTGTGCATGATTTCTGGATCCACTGATAGACGAATACCTTTGCTATCAGTTCAACGGCATCACGCCTCGAGAGATTTAAGTGGCATATATACATTTAAACGCAACGCCGCTTTCTACTCCAACTATCATGATGATTTGGCGTTACCTAAATTCCCACTGACAAACACCACAAGAACGGCAGCATATCTGTTGCGAGAAATTAGTGTATGGTACCTTGTGTTTCAAATTCTTCAGGTACGTACGCTGCAGTCGCGGCGAACAATTCTGCCCTTCTAGCGTTCGTCAACAATCCAACTCCCGCCGCAAACGCCATCGTGAATAAAGCCGTTAATGCCAATCGCCATCCAGGCGAATGAGTAAAATAGAGACTCACAATAGCCCCGATGAGTAGCACCGCAGCTATGAGAACGCTCATCCACGTTACGAAATGAGCAATGGATTTATCAGACGAATAAGCAACTTTCCCATCGCTTAGCCCTTGCTATTTCATTGTCAGAAACATACGGAAAAAGTCGGATGAAAATTCCTTGCTGACCTGAAATAGAAATGCAAGATGATCTTGTGCAAACGTCGTCAACCTGTCTTGCTGCTCTTCTGCTTTAAGTGCCACCAGATCGTGTTCATCATCGAATAACTTTGAACTGTTCCCACCAAGGACAGGGAAGCTGGCTTCATCGCCTTTGTCTCCATTGAAAAATCGCCTGCGAAATGCCTTCAGAATTTTGGAACTCGGTTCCGGAAAGCAGGCCAACGTGCTTTCCAAGATCAGTGCTTCACCTATGCGAGTTAGCAGCAGTTCAAGGTAGTCCTTATGGATCGTATGAAGCGCACGGTACTCCTTTAATACCTTCCGAATTCGTTGTGCTAGATCCAGACGTTCTTTTTGCCGTAGATCTGTACCAGCGGCTTGAGAAAAGTCTTCCCAATTTCTTAGACATTGCTTGGATTGCATGTCCTCTGCCGAAGCACGTTTGTCAAGAGCATCTTGTTCGGCTTCTAATTTGGCAAGCTCGCTCTGTAGATGAAGTAAATTTCGGGCGGCAAGGCGATCGAAGCGTTTAAATATCAAAGTTGTTCTGTCAGGGTCGCTAGCGATGAATGCGGCGAGTGAGGGATAACCTTCGATGTAGTGCTTTTCAGGTCTACCCATATCATCACAATGTGATGTCGATGGCAAGAGAGGTGCTCAAAGCTGACACTTAGTAATGAGCTGTGCAGGTTGAGCCCCGAATCTCTTTAGCATTCAGCGCAGATATCTTTTGAATCTGCCTCGTCATAGAGGTTAGCCGTCATGATTGGCCATGATTATCAGCTGATGCACTTCACATGCGGGATTCATGCAAGGTGCTCATTCCGCACACCATATAAACCGTAGATTCCAGATCTACCAGTCAACCTTTACCCCTCTCTTATCTTGTGGATGCGCAATATAGCCTTTTTGGAGACCTCATCTCGAAAACAATTCCGAAGCGGACCGACTAACTTCGATCCCATCCTTAGCATAGAAAGAGTATGTGCTTTTATGACCAGGAAGAATATATCTGTACGGATTGGAAATGGGGCCATTTCAGAGGGCACTGCAACAAAGAGTACCGCACCGGCGAAACGTGTGGGATGAAGCTTGTTTATCAGAAACTTTGCGTTCCGCGGAAGTGTACTCGGTGTGAGGCTGTTGATACGAAGCTTAGAGAGAGACAGGAGCTCGTAGAGCGAATTGAGCGATGGCAACAGGAAACTCGCTATCCGGCGTCAGTGGAAAGGGGCCTGGAAGAGCTTGCGCAGTTGGATGAACAAATCAAGGCTCTTTACGACGGGATTTCAAGAAACAGGTCTAACCAAGCAAACCTGATCCGGTTCACCCGTGGTGTTAGTAACGCCAAACCAATCCCTAGGGATGACGAACACTCCAAAGTGGCTGGTCCTACAAAGAGAGAACCTCAAATCAAAACAGCTCGAAAGTACAATCGCATATGTAAGGATCGAGGTCTTCCCATCACTTTCATCACGATTGAGAATCCAGCTACAGTAGTGGCATGCCCTGACACCGGTGTAAATTTCAATGCTATTTCGTTGGAACTCGCCAATTTATTATGTTTGCCAATATCATTTGAAGCATCACGTTTGTCTATCAGACCGAAGCTACCGAATGGAAAAGAAATGCAACCTTACGGGCGTATTCTAACGCGGTGCGAGTTCGGGGTGGAGTCGCATATGGAGTCTCTTGGTATTGCCTGTGAATTCGTTGTCTTCACTTCTCTCGTCGAACCTGGGTTGATGATGGGTAGGCGATTCCTGGGCATTACGGCAACACTTTTCACCAACTTACACCGGGTTATTCGTCTACCGCAGTTTCTAATTCACACTCCTTCCATACGATCTATTGGCTGCCCTCCAGATACATTATACTGCTGCATCAACGGAAAAACCGCTCGGGCCGTCGCGGATACAGGATCAGATTACGACCTCATGTCGGAAAGGTTCGCGCTCGATCGGAAATTCGAAGTCATACCCCGTCAAATGTCGCTTTCGTATGCAGATAAGACCCAGGTAGAAACCCGCGGCGTTGTCAAAGCAGAATTGCTAGTGGGTAATCATGTACCAGCTTATGAAGATTTCCACGTAAACTCGCGGGAATCTAGTAATCTTGTTCAGGATTCTCACGAAGGAAAGGGTAGCAACGGGAGAATTGATGTTGAGATGGAAGACGATAGTTGCCGACGTGTCGTCGAGACCGAATTTTACGTTGTTCCTGACCTTGAAATGGATGCTTACATTGGAAGTTATTCGCTGGAGACACTACAAGCTTTTAGACTCAATCCAGACGACTTCGAATCTTTGGAAAGCTTAGATGCTCCAAACTTTGGACGCATCATTGCATCAAGCAAGGCCTCTGATGCTTTGAACAGAGGGATCCAAGCTATCCATAGATTGTTTGACTCTACGTCTGTATCTCCTCCAGGCACGGATATAGGTTCGCTGACAAATTGACTTCATTTTCAACAAATGCTAACCATTAACAGAGAGTGCACAGTTGGAGGCTCGAATTCGTACACTTGATTCCATGGATCAAAGAGAAAATGCTAGACGAGAACGCGAAGAATCGCGCATCAACTCACTATCCGGTCCTCAAAAGCATGAAGCAGAGAAGCAAGAAGCTGAACGACAACGGCGTTACAACGAAGAACGTGCTCGACATACCAATTCGGGTGATAACGTGGAGAATTGATTCAAGAAAGTATCCTCGGAAAGTGCCTGGTTTCTGGCCGAGAGGCTGGTGACTGGCAGTAAGTTCAACTGATGGGGTTTTCGGGCTTTTGTGGGACAACAAGATAGATGCATCCACGCCTGGGACCAAGGCAATTTGAACTTCGTTGGAGTCATGGCCATGACAGTGGACGGTGCTAGAGTATCATGCCAGACGCCTCTACGACCTCACATCTTCTGTTCCCTTACTATCCTCCCACCTCGCTCCATTCCTTCTGTATAGCGCTCGTCGTAGAATCCACTCCTTAGCACTAACCTCATCCCCTTTCTCTTCACCTTTGCACCTCGCAGCCACGATCGCGCTCTCCCTCAGCGGCCTCAGAACGACGTCGTCCGCGGGCCTCCCAAAATACACCAAGCTATACCTCTCAACATCAGCCTGCGCCCCCGGCGGGCTAACCACGCGATGGACGTTGGAGCGCAGCAAGCCCTGCGAGAAGATGACCATCGCATCGCCCAAGTTAACGACCGCGTGGCCCGGCAGCGGCCGCACGTAAGCCCAGCGCTCGCCAGAGGGCTCGACCTCGCACAGCGGGGCGGCCGCACCGCCGCGCGCCGCAACCCCCGCCGGCAGCCGCACCTGGAGCCCGCCCAGCCGGTTCATCAGCACGGTGACCGAGCCGAAGTCGGAGTGCGCGCCGAGCGCTGTGCGTCGGTCCGCCGCCGGCTGCGGCGGCGCCCGCACAAACCGCACGTGGTCGCCTGACGCCCGCTGCAGCGCGTGCATGGCGTGGAGCTGCGATGGTGCGAGGCCCAGGCGCTTGGCTACGAGCGTGAGGACTAGCGCTTGCACTGCGTGCGCTTGCTGGCTGTAGTGCGTTAGCAGCGGGCTGTGCTTGTCGAGCATGGCGGGTGCGGGGAGAGCAGGCGTGACCGAGAGGAGGCTGTCTTTGGAGATCTGTGGAGCGTTAGGAGCGTGTGGGTGAGAGAGGTGAGATGGTGCGTACGTTGTAGAATTCGTTGCGGTCCTTTGTGCCCTGCTTGTCGATCACTCCGGAGCCTATGCCCTTGTACCCGAAGTACGTGTTCTGGTCGGCAAAATCGTACTTCTGCTTCTCCTCAGCTGGCAGCTGGAAGAATTCCTTTTGTACTTCGAAGAGTTGGTCAGCTTCTCGTAGCATTGATTCACCGTCGATGGGCACTTCGTCACTCTCTCCGTTAGAACCGTTGGCATGCCCATTTGAGTCGCCGTTGCTGTGTCCATTGGAACCGTTTGCATGCCCGTTTTCAACATCTTGATGAGCCGAACGGAGATCAAGGTAGAAAAAGCCGAGATCGCAACATGCCTTCCACAATCGATCCTCCTCTTCCGCATCGTGTGCAAGGAGCTTTGATAGAGAAAGCCTTAGAAGAGGAGCCGTGGGAACATCATCAGGAAATGGAGGAAGCCCTGTGAAAGACTCTTCTGAGAGGAAAGGCATGCTTATAGATATGAAATCGACTCGGCAGACTACTGAACTGATTTACTAACAAGAAATATGATATAGCACGAGCTGAGCTTGTAGAAAGATCGAAATGTGGAATTGAAGTGATGGGGATGCTTTACAACTTGATTATGGCATCATATGAATAGGAAGTATCAGACCGCGGAAGTTACGTACGGTAATAGTCGAAGTGTGGAGAGAGCTTTTACATCCGATCACAGGATAGTCGCTGTTGGCCAATTGATGTTAAGATGAAGAGACCAACCTCAACCACCCCGCGTGCCGCTAATGACCGGATAATAGCGTTACGGCCGTCAGCAAACAAAACATATCACGTATCTTCACACTTTGGAAGAGATATTGGAGGGGGAAAATACCGCTGTCATTAAGCTAACTTATGCACACACATCGTACGCCTTTAGAATAGACCTTGACACACCAGATACAGAACATATCCGGTAAGCCAGTAAGCCATCTCCGCGAGGCTGCATTCCGTGTCAAGATCAGACCCCGATCACTTTAAGAACATGGTGAGAATCCGATCCGACTGCTCGATGCAAAAATGAATCCATGTACGCAACTCTTTCTATACAATCTGGGAAAGGAGATGAAAGTACAGGCCGAACAGAAAGGAATGCTCTCGAGATGTCCGTGACTTTATTTGGGAGGTGAGTTCTGGATGAGTGAGTACAATTGCCGCCGTTGTCGAAAGCAGGACTCATACCATTTACAACCTGGAGCCGTGAACCACCTTATAGTCAACAGCAAGCTCATGACCACCATCGTTGATGACGAGAACACGAACGCTGCCGCGGCCATGGTCGAAGCTGTCACTGAGACGATCAAGAAGATTACTTTGGTCAAGGACACGCAGACCTTGCTTGATGTCACCAGTTTCGGTCATAGCAACAACGCGGCCGTCGTCACGGATATCCAGAACGCGGTACTGCTTGAACACAGGGCCACGCATGTTCTGGACGATCACCGACGGTGATGGGTTGGAGATGAAGCTGGACTCCTCATGGAGCTGCTTGGTGAAGAGATCAACTCCCAGGTAGCGGTGCTGGCCGGTCTGAGAAGAGGTGGTGATGCGGATCACCTGGCAAGGACGACCCTGGAGGATCAGAAGATCTCCAATGCGGATGTGGTGGCAAGGAATAGTAATTGTATTGGGATACATGCTGCGATGGTGGCCTTCGTGATGGATGTGTTCGCGTTCGACTTCGACGTGTGGGTGATGGTGAGAATGGACGTCGACTTCACGTTCCTTGACGATGACTTCTTCACGGTCAATCTCTTCGTATGAGCGTCGAGGGTGGATGATGCGATCGGCAGCACGTTGGAGACCACGGCGGATGCTGTGGTACTGGCCTTCGTCGTCGTAATAGCCCATATCAGATCGTCGGACTCCGTCGACTGTCGATTCCCGAGTGGTCTTTTCAACTCGGATCTCTTCGCGAGAGCGAGGAGGATCTACGGTGAAGCGGGAGGTCTTTTCAAGTCGGATCTCTTCGCGAGGACGAGGAGGATCTACGGTGATGCGGGAGGTCTTCTCGATATCGACCTCGGTGGTCTTCTTGATGTCTCGAGTAGGACCGCTGACGCGAGAGATAGTATCTCGCTCTTCGAACCTGCGGTCGTACTCAGCAACGATTGGCCTTGTGCCTTCGCGGTAACGTCTCTCGGTTTCGTCGAGGATAGTTTCAGCGTACTGAGCACCAGCACCACCAATCAAACGGCCTTCGCGGTCGTAGACGCGCTCTTTGGTGAAAGTCTTGTCCTCGACGTCGATTTGAGCGTCGACGTACCTCTGATAGGGTTCACCGTAGCTGTGGAAGCAGAATGTTAGCAAAGTGAAGAAGCGTGACGGGGATTAATAAAAAAAGGTTGCCATGTCAACAAAAAGCGCCACCAAAAAAAAGGGTGACCCTTGCCAAGCGAGTTAGGGGGTGTTAAAAGTGAGACATACCGAACTCTGTCGATTTCCACGCGTTTAGTGATGCGGTCGGGGTGCTCTTCGCGGTCTCGCTCGGAGATGCGGACCTCTTCTTCGCGACGACCGGGGCGACGACGTACGAAACGATCCTTCTCGATTCGGATGTCGTCCTCTCGGAAACGATCCGTCTCAGAGTATTTGGTGTAGCGGGTTTCGTGACCTTCCCGTCCGGTGCGCGAAGAGGAGAGCTTGACTTCACCCTCTACTTTGACTTCGTCCGTTTCTTCTGTGACAGCGTCACTCCGGTACGAGGACGGGAAGACACTGAAGGGAATCGGAACGCGGGCGTCAAAGTCCAGGTTGTCTGGAGACTGCGGCGTTCCTTCTTGATCACCTCTCGAGCCGTTCGAGAACAGGTCAAGAGGATATCAAGAAAGAACTTCTAGGCTCCGGTGAGGACACCAAGAAGACCGTCAAACAAGCTGGGAGCGAGCTATCCAGTAGATCGCCAGGCTATCTTTTGCGTTCTGATTCAGAGACGCAGAAGCGCGATGGAGATGCAATGGAGCACGGAGAGCAATTGGGGTGTGAGTTGGCAGTTGTGAAAAAGTTTGGGAGAGAGGGAGCGGGGACGGAGAAGAAGCTGCAGCAGCGAAATAAAACAGGAGACGCGCAACGGGCAACGAACAAAACAGAGAGGGCGGGTGGAGCTGGGCTTATTGTGATGGCTGGTTCGGGCGTTTGTTGACATTGAGAACCTTGGCGCGTCGACAATCATCTCACACCCACACCAGCAACACCAGCCAGTCACGAAGGCTCAAGCATTGCCGAGGCAGTTTTGTATTTTATTCACACGTCCATTGCCCACGTGTTGCCGTGGCAGCTTTACTCACCGTCGTTGCCAATGTTTACACGCCTGGCCGACGGCTTCGTGCAATTCCGGGGTAAAAAGTACGCGTCATGGGAGATCCAATTGTTGCGGGTGCAATTGGATGGCCACCCTCCATCGCTGCAGCGTGTAAAATGTCGATTGGAGGGCAGTCTGCAGGTCTTGCATGTACTGAGGGTATCTCAGCTCGACCCAGTCACTGCGAGATAGCCAACCACCCCTTAATCGTCGAGATGTTTTGCTGTTCCCACGTAAAGAGGCGCCCGAGGTCATAGCTTCATGCAGCAGCGCCAGCGAAGTGACTAGGGTTCGCCGCTGCTGAGCAACCAGATTGAATGATCTGCAGCCATGAGATCCCAGGCTCCAGCCATTCGCACCAGCGAAGAAGATTCGAAAAATGAATTACACCGGTGATTAGTGCCGCAGCTATCCATACGGAACGAGTGCTGTGCGTAAGCCGATGGAGCCTGAATGCGAATCTCAGCCATTGACAGCTGTTCTCTGCAATGAGAGCAATAAGGTGGTATCAATCGACCAGTACATTTCGGCAATGAGAGAATGGTACACCTGCCACCTTCAAATTATGCGAATCTTCCTCTATGCTCTGGATAGCTTTCTGTGTAGGTCTATCTTACGAGTCTTGCAACCACATGTAGAGCGCGCATATTCTGGTGTCAATCTGTGCGCTCCGACATGGAAATAGGGAACTCATGGCTTCCCCACTTCATGGAGGCATCTATCGGCATCTGCAGGCTTTGAGACTTTCGGCATCAAACTTGATATAGCGTTCATATCTTCAAATCTTTTGCCTGGTATAGTCATGGCCGAAGGCTCCCATACAAAGGATAACGATATAAAAGGCAGGTTGGCCTTGATCACTGGTGCATCCGGTAATAAGAATGGCGATATCTTGACCTTTGAATGGCAGCTGACGTCCAACGCAGGCGGGTATATTATTTACGGCCTACTTTTGGAGCAATGGACCTTGAGGACTCATGAAAAGCTAGGATCGGACGAGCGTGCGCAAGAAAACTGGTACTGTATGATTGCGATCTTGCTTTGACATACTCGACAAACAAGCTTGCCGCAGAGGAGCTTGTCGCGCAGTTGAAGCATGATCGCGATACCAACGTCACCAGTGAGCGCTACTTTCGAGTATCCATCCATCAGGGAGACCTGTCGAAGCCGGAGACGTGTGTGAAGCTGTATGAGGAAGTGAGGAAAGAGCATGGACGACCCGTGGATATCTTGGTGTCAAACGCTGGGTACGGCAAACGTATTACCGATATCTGGGATATTTCGGTTGAAGAGTTCGAGTATACGCTGAGGATCAATCTAACCGCATCCTTTGTCCTTACAAAATGCGTCGTTGACGAAATGAAGAATCAACATTGGGGTCGCATCATCTACGTCTCCTCAATAGCCGCGTATGGTGCAGGATTAAACGGATGCCGTACGTCTCAACATCAGCAAGTATGCTGCTATTGCTTTCTGACTATATACAGACTATGCCGCTTCGAAAGGTGGCCTAACAAGCATGATGAAGAATCTGTCTTCGAAACTAGGTCAATATGGCATCTCGGTCAACGATGTCGCACCAGCGATGATTCAAGAAACTGGTATGATTCCAGGTGCATCTCACTTCCCAGGCCTCAAAGAGTCCATCCCGGTTGGGCGTCTTGGCTACGTTGAAGAGGTGGCCAACGTCGTTGCCATGTACTGCACCACAGGCTATGCAACTGGACAAAGTTTCCTGCTCGCTGGAGGCCTCAATCATAAATGAAGTGCATTCCACATCTCCTATCTTCCATTCGTCTAATTCCATGAACTGTCTGGCTCACAACTTAGCACCCTTCTGCTCTGGAACCTGCGTCTTCAGTCTACCCTCCGTCAGTGCCAATTTCAGATTTTCGAGCACAAGCAACTCCATCTCGCGCTGCGTCTCGAACGTGCTAGTACCTAGATGCGGCAGCAAAAACACCTTTTCGTTGTCGAGCAACTCCGGATGAATCTTAGGCTCTTCCTCAAACACGTCCAAGCCTGCCCCCCAAACCTTACCTTCTTTCAACGCCTGCACTAAAGCCTCCTCATCTATAAGCGGTCCTCGCGCTGTGTTCACGACCACAACACCCTCCTTCATCATAGCAAACTCCCTCGCACCAATGATATGCCGCGTCTGCTCGCTGAGCCCCAAATTCAAGCTGAACACATCACTCGTCCTCAGCAGCTCCTCAAAGCTCACATACACCGCGCCTTCCTCCTCCTCCGGCGACAGCCGCCTCCGATTATGGTACTGCAGCGTCATACCGAACGCCCGCGCCTTGGCCGCCATGTTGCGGCCGATGCCGCCCATGCCCAGCACGCCGAGCGTCTTGCCGCGGGGGTCGTGCCCCAGCTCGTAGCGGGCACCGCGCCAGCCGCCGCGCTGCGCCGCCAGCAGCGGCGCGGTGGCGCGGCGCAGCGCCCCCAGCATCAGGAACACCGCGATGTCGGCCGTCGCGTCGTTCACCGCCGTCGGCGTGTTCGCGATCGCGATGCCGCGCGCCGTGAACGCCCCCACGTCGATCGTGTCGTAGCCTGCGCCGTTGTGCGCGATGAATTTGAGTGAGGCGGGGAGCGCGGCGGCCACCGTCGCGTCGAAGGGCCCGGTTACTTTCGTGCTGTCGTTGGAGCGGTACAGCGCTGTTACGCCGTCGAAGGCGCCGGATTCGCACTTCGAGAGGAAGTCTTCGCGCGTCCCGTCGGGATATTCCTGTGCTTTGGTGAACTTGTGCTTCGGGATCGGCTCGAGTGCTGAGGGTCGAGTTGGAGATAGGGATATAATGTACCATGAGCTTTGCCAATGCTCCAACATCTTCCCACTCCTTACGGCTGTGCGTAATGTCGCCGATAAGCAGCGCGGTTTTGCCCGTACTCATCTTGGGGCTGCTTTATGTAGAATAGTATGCAATTCTCGCCCGTGAGCAAAACGAACTCCCAATGCGAGGGTTCGAGAACAGTCGAGCTGTCTTGAGCATGTGTGCGT
>Ga0335073_10001454_pt1 | contig 31674 bp, 31 predicted proteins | sample Lox_Sample_22_FD_207093 | JGI IMG/M metagenome (GOLD analysis project Ga0335073, IMG submission 207093) | Soil microbial communities from Loxahatchee National Wildlife Refuge, Florida, United States - Lox_Sample_2.2 | ecosystem: Environmental > Terrestrial > Soil > Wetlands | place: USA... | reverse complement strand
CGGCAACCTGGGGCTCGTCGGCTGCTTCGCGCTCTTCGGGGGGCGCGTCTGGTCTCCGGGAGCGGCGGCCGAGGCGATGGCGGCCGCGACCGGCGGCGCCCTCTTCACGCCGCTGCTGGTGCTGGCGGTCCTCCCGCTCGCCGAAGGAATGTTCGGCTACACCACCGACCTGCGCCTGCTCGACCTCGCCAACCTGAACCATCCCGCGCTGAAGGAGCTGATCGTCAAAGCGCCCGGCACCTACCACCACAGCATCGTGCTCGGCGCGCTGGCCGAAGCCGCGGCGGAGGCCGTGGGCGCGAACGCGCTCCTCGCGAAGGTGTCGGCGTACTACCACGACCTCGGCAAGGGCAAGAACCCCCTCTGCTTCGGTGAGAACCAGAAGGGGCAGAACCGGCACGACCAGCTTTCGCCCGAGGACAGCGCTGCACTCATCCGCCAGCACGTCCAGGATGGCGTGGACCTCGGCCGCCAGTACAAGCTTCCTCGCGTCGTCCTCGACGTCATCCCGCAGCACCACGGCACCCGGCTCGTGGGACAGTTCTTCCAGAAGGCCGTCGAGCAGCGCGGCGCAGGCGTCGACGACGGGCCCTTCCGCTATGCAGGCCCCAAACCGCAGAGTCGCGAAGCGGCCGTGGTGATGATCGCCGACGGCGTCGAGGCCGCCAGCCGGATCCTGCCGCAAGCGGCTCCCGGCGACCTCGCGGATCTGGTGCGCTCGGTGATCGACAGCGTCGTCGGCGATGGGCAACTCGACGAATGCGACCTGACGCTCCGGGATCTGTCGCAGCTCGCCGGAAACCTGACCCAGACACTGCAGGCTCTCCACCAGGCCCGTCCCGAAGAGGGACCGCGCCCGCCCCTCGCCCTGGCGAAAGCCGCGCCGGCCGAGCTCGCCTGAGCCTATGGCAGCATGGTGACGTCCTCGGCCGGGATCTCCCAGTCCTCGGAGGTCAACACGCGCCAGGTACTCCCCTCGCGAGCGAGAACCAGATCGACCTCGAGGCCGTCTCGGGTGCCGCGAGCCGCACCAGGCGCCGCGGCCGCGGCGAGAATGACCTTGGCACTGACCTCCGCACGGCCATCGTCGATGCGTCCCACCTTGACGCGCACCGGCACGATCTTCTCCTGCGATTGCGACTGAAGAAAGCGCGCGAGAGCCGCGAGGACGCCCGGCCGATCGAAACCGCGGCCGTCGTGGTACCGATCGCTCACCCAGGGCGCGATGGCCCCGACGTCGCGGCGGTCGGCATCCTGGATGAGGCGATCGACCAGCGACTCGATCCGTTCCTCGTCGGTCTGACGCAGCTCGAACCAGGCGCCGAGCGCACCGCAGAAGCAAGCCAGTCCGAGGCCGATGACGAGACGCCGGCTCAATCGCTCAGTGCAGGATGACCTTCATGTCCGCGGCGAACTTCTTTTGCAAGGCCCTGGGTGCCTTCTTGAGGCTGCGCTCGAAGGAGTCGCGCAAAGAGGTGAGTTTCTCGCGCGGCGCGCCATCCATCTTGAAGAGCTCGAGGGACTGCTCGAACTCCGCGGCGGCGTCGGCGACCTTTTTGCTGTCCAGCAGGATGTAGCCCATCTGCTGGTGGACTTCGGGGAAGTTCTCCTGCGCCCCCAGCGCCGCCTCGTAGGCCTTGGCGGCCTCTGGATACTTCCTTTGGGCCTGGAGAAGCTTGCCCTTGGCGAACCAGGCCGGCGCACTGAAAGCGTTGATCTTGAGCGCCTGTTCGTACTGGGCCAGGGCTCCAGCCTGATCTCCCTTCCGGTCGAGCAGGTCGCCGTAGATCAGGAAGTAGTTCTCGTCGCGCGGCAGAGTCTTGTCGACGCGCTGCATCATCGCCACCCCCTTGTCGGCCAGGCCCGCCGCCACCAGGGCCTTCGCCGCAGCATAGTAGAAGCCGGCGACGTAGGGATCGAGCTTGATGGCCTGGTCGAAGGCGGCGAGGGACTTGGTCGCCCCCGCCTTGTCGTGCGCCTGAGCCAAACCAAGGGCTTCGTAGGCCGGGGCATAGTCCCGATCGGCTGCGGTCGCCTCCCGGGCATCCTTGGTGGCGTCCGGCCACTGGCGATTGAACATCTTCAGCTCGGCTCGCGCGGTCAGCGCCTCCGCAAGCAGGGCCGGCGACAGCTCTCCCTTTCGCGGCCCGAGCAACGAGGCCAGATCGTCCGTCGCGAGCTTGATCTTCTCGCCCCTGGCGATGGCCGCGCGCGCACGGCCGATGAGCGCGCCCGGGTGATCGGGGTTCGACTGGAGCGCCTTCTCGAAATACGAGAGCGCATTGAGCGTGTCGCTCATGTCGAAGTAGAGCTGCGCATAGTCGACGTTGAACCGCGGCGTCCGCCAATCCTTGGCGGCCTCCTTGAAGTTCTCCCGGGCCGTCTCGAGCTCGCCCAGCTTGCGCTGCGCGCGGCCGAGCGCATCGAGCAGGTGGGCTCCGTGGGCGCCCCGCTTGATGACGTTGGCGAGAAACGCCTTCGCTCCCGCCGCATCGCCCGAATACAGCTTGATGAGGGCATCGGCGGTGAAGCGCTCCTGGATTGGCGCGTCGTTGGCGTCGGCTTTCTTCGCATACTCCTCGGCGGACTGGCGCCGGTCGGCCTCGCCGAACTGTCCCCAGAGCAATGCGTCGAGCTCGGCATGAGTGGACAGCGCGTAGCCGTTGCTCGAATCGAGGGTCAGAACCTTCTCGAGATCCTTCTCGGCAGCCAGAAAGTCCTGCGGCGTGTCCTTTTCCGCGAGGTCTTTCGCCAGCTTCGCGACATGGTTGACCTGCTTGCTGGTCTGCACGTGACGGTAATAGAGCGCGAGGCCAGCGATGAGCAGCACGCCGAAGATGACGATGTCCCGGAGCGCGCGGCCCAAGCTCTGCTCGGACCTGCGCGGCACGTCGTCCACGTCTGCCTCCCCTCGATCGGGGGCGGCCCGCAGGGCTGGCTTCGGTGCGGCCGGCGCGGGCTGCGACTGCTGGGGCTTGGCCATCGCTGCGACCTCCGGCGTCAAAAAGGCTTTGGCTGTAACAGAGGCCTTCTACCACGTCAAGCGACAGATGGGGCGTTTTCCCTTGACAGTCCGAGCGATTGGCCGCCATTGGCACCGCGTGGCCGTTCACGTTCGATTCGATGCCACCGAGCTGGACGCCCTGCTCCGGCCCTTCGGGGTGGGGCCGGTGCGGTCCGTTCGTGGTTTGGCCGAAGGCTCCATCAACACGAACCACCGCGTGGAGGCCGAAGGTGGGGCGTTCTTCGTTCGGCTCTCGTTCGGCAGGGGGCCCGCGGATCTGGGCTTCGAGGCGAGCCTGCTGGACTGGCTCGCAACCATCCCTTTTCCCGTGGTGGCTCCGCGCCGCACGGCGGCGGGCGAGCCGGCGCTTCCTTGCCGGAACGGCTTCCTGTCCGTCTTTCCCTGGTCGGCAGGGGAGCATCTGCCGTCGAACGCGGTCGAAGAACGCCATCTTTGGGAACTGGGACGAATCCTCGGCCGCCTGCGTCGGATCGGTACTGCCTTCCCGCTGGTCCGAGCAAATCCCTACGGACCGGCGACCGTCGCTGCGTGGCTCGAGGAGATCGAATCCACCGGCGGGCGAGGCGACGCGGAGGTGGCCTCCTCTCTGCCCCTGCTACGCCGCGGGCTGGCACAGGCCCGTGAACTGGCGTTGGCCCCCGAGGGCCTCATCCACGGGGACGTCTTCAGGGACAACGTCCTGTGGCTGGGCGATCGAATCGCGGCAGTCCTTGATTTCGAGATGGCCTGCATCGCGCCGGCTGCCGTCGATCCAGCGGTCACGCTGCTCGACTGGACCTGGGACCGGGACGGCTTTTCAGCGGCCCGGATCGGGGCGCTGGCCGACGGCTACCGACGCGAGGCGGGATCGGAAGCGTCTACCGCGGCGCAAATCGCGCCCGCCCTCGTCTTTGCCGCCTGCAGGTTCACCCTGTCACGGCTGCGGGATTTCCACTTCTCGCCCCTTCCGCCAGCAGCGCTCTTCCGTAAGGACTGGCGGGAGATGAGAGCACGGCTGGAGGCGGCGCTCACGCTGGGCGAAGCAGGCGTGCGGCGGCTCTGGCGCCAGTAGCTATAGACCCTTGGTAATCAGCCAGCGATCGCCCTGGCGCTGGAATTCCATCCTGTCGATGTCGGCCTCATGTTCGGGCAACTCGCCGGATGGAAGCGTGGCTATGTAGTTCTCCGTATAGAAATAGGCCGCCTTTGCCTTGCCGTCCTTCACGTTGATGTGGCGAACGTTGATCTCGAGCCGGACGTCCTTCACCTTGCTGAGCTTCTGGGGCAGCTCCTTCGCGAGGCGCGCATAGTCCCAGTGGTAGGAGGGATCATCGGGATGACCCCGTTCGTCGTAGTACGAAGGGGAAACCAGCGCGAGAATGGCGGTCGCGTCGCGGCGTTCCACGGCCTGGCGGTAGAGCTCGATCTCGCCCAGGAGGCTCCGGTTGACCTTGGTGTCCTGGATCTCCGTGCCGGGGATCAGCGATGGGGCGCACGCTGCTCCCACCACGGCCGCCACGGCCAGCGCCAGCGTCCCACTCACGTGAACCCGCATGGTTCTCTCCGATTCCGGTGGCCGGACGGCACACCGCTGGCTCGATTAGCCGTCAAACCAGCGGCCTGTCAAATTCATTCCCGGTCCAGAGTTCGACGTTCTTGACACGGGCCGCCGGTCCGTTGTCTATGCGGCAGCCTACCGCTCCAGGACCGAGCCGACCATGCGCCTCTCGAACCTGCCCCAGATTCTCACCGTCGGCGCCCTCGCCGGCGCTGCGATGGTGCTTCTCGCGACCTGTCACGCCGACACGCAGTGCTACCTGGCCACGGACTGCCCGGCGAACTTCTACTGCGTGGTCGACAACGACGGATGGGGCCACTGCGTCGCTGCCGCAGAGGTGTTCGGCGTGAGCGAGGATGCTGGGCCGCTTCCGAGTTGTACGGACGCCGGCACCGGTGCGCCCGAGGCCGACTCTGGATTCGACGGCGGGCCCGTCGATGCCGGTTTCGATGCTGGACTACCCGATGCCGGTCGGGATGCGGGCCCCGACGCCGGCTCGGAGGACGCCGGCCCCGATGCAGGTGACGCCGGAACCTGAGCGGATGCCCCGAAGAGACCGCCGTACTTGCCCCTGACGCCCTCGATGGGAATCACGTACCCCAGCCCCGGCGTCCCCACCGAGACGTAGCCGACGATCCCGATCAGTCGTCCCCGAGCGTCGACGACGGGGCCACCGCTGTCGCCGGGCATGAGCCGCATGGCGACCTCGGCCAGCGCATCGCCCAGCAACTGAACCGATCGGCCGGTCACCCGACCTTGGATGACCGTGAAGGGCGATCCCCGAGATGCCGCTGACGCGGTCACGAGCGCGCCCGCCGGGAGTGCCCCGACCTCGCCGAGCGTGGGTGCGGGGCGCGACGCAGGTGCAATTTGAAGAAATGCCGCGTCGAGATCGCCGTCTCTGACGACCAGCCTCGCCGGCTCGCCGTGACCCCCGCCTGCTTCGACGAGGACGGGGCCCCGAACGCCTTCGAGAACGTGCGCGCACGTGAGGACGAGCCCCCGCGCGGGATCAACCCAGGTGCCAGCAGCGTGGAACGCGCCGGCCCGAAGGGCGACCGCGATCGAGATGGCCACACTGTTGGGCGACATGGGTGCGTAACCCGCAATGTCCACATCCCCATTCCCCCCTTTCGCGACCCAAGGCAGACCTCGGGTTGACCGCCGCCGGCTCGTGCGGTAATTCCCAGCCCCCATGCGCCCGCTCGCCGCGTCCCTCGCCCTCGCTTTCGCCGCTTGCGCGCCCTTCGTCCGCTCGGACGAGAGCAGCCCCGACGCGGGGACTCCCTCCTTCTCGGTGCTGGACATCAACGGCTTCCTGGCTCCCCCGGGAACGCCCCTCTCGATTTCCAACGAGCCGGTGGCGACCAGTCCGAAGTTCTACCTCCGCGCCAGCACCGGAACGGCTCCAACCTGCTGGTACGGCGTCTTCGTGGCGGACCCGTCGGCCGCCGGGCAGCCCAACAACGGCGTTCTGCTCAGCGCCCTGGGCGACATGGACAAGATCAACAGCGCTTTCGGGCAGACCCGCGTGGGCTGTCCGGATCCTTCCACCTTTGCGGTGGGCGGCGGGATCCCCGACGGGGTCCAGATCGGGGACCGACTGACGGTCGATGGCTTCTTCGAGCCTTATTGCGACTACTACAACACGTCGCTGGGCCAGTGTCAGTACGACCTGTTTCCGGAGGTGACCCCCGATCCGCCGCCGAACTTCTCCGAGGGATCGATCGAAGACAATGGTTCCGGCATCACCTTGGCGCCGCTCGTCGTCGATCCCACCCAGATTTCCGATCTGGCCGCTGAAGCCATCCAGTACGCCGGGGAGTTGCTGCAGGTCCAGCACGTCACCGTCAGTGATCTCCCTCTGGACGCCTACGGCGACGTGGTGCTGGATCAGGGCAGTCTATGGCTCACCTCGCTTGGTCCCGCGGCGACGATCGGCAGCGCCCCGGGCACCGCCTATTGCAGCATCACGGGCAACCTCCATTTCCAGTTCGGACACTGGAAGCTCCGGCCTCGGCAGCAATCGGATCTCGTGCTCTGCCCAACCGGCAGCAACGGGCAGTGCGACTATTCGCTCTGCCCCGGCAGCTGATCATCCGATGCCGATCGTCGAGTGGGGTGTCTCGGCCGGCGGCGTCGGCCTGATCACGCTGAACCGCCCGGAGGCGCGGAACGCTCTCAACCTCGAGATGGTCCGCGGCCTGCGGACGACGCTCGATGAGTTGGCGCTCAAGCCGGAGCTTCGCGTGGTCATCGTGCGCGGAGCCGGAGAGAAGGCCTTCGCCGCCGGCGCCGACATCGGCGACCTGCATGCCCGTGGGTCTCGCGACGCCTTCGCCTCCATCAACGCCGCCCTCTTCCAGGCCGTCGAAACGTTTCCCCTTCCCACGATCGCGGCGATCCAGGGCTACGCGCTCGGCGGGGGGCTCGAACTGGCGCTCGCGTGCGACATCCGACTGGCCTCGGACGACGCCAAGCTCGGCCTTCCCGAAGTGAGCCTCGGCATCTTCCCGGCGGCTGGCGGGACCCGCCGTCTCCCACGCCTCGTCGGCGACGGAGTCGCCCGCGAGCTCGTGTTCACCGGCCGAACCCTCGGCGCCGAGGAGGCGGTGCGGATCGGCCTCGTGAACCGAATCGTGCCGGCGGCTTCTTTGCAAGAGGAGGCGCTGAAGCTGGCCGAGGAAATTGCCCGTAATGGGGAGCTAGCGCTGCGCGTCGCCAAGCTCGCCCTTCTCGCGACGGCGCAGGGCCGGGACAGCGACGCATTCGAGAAGGCAGGGCAGGCGCTTCTTTTCGATTCGCCCGATAAGGATCGGCGCATGCGGGCTTTTCTCGACCGCAAGAAGGGCGCACCGCGATGATGGCCGACAAGGTGGCGGTACTCGGCGCCGGGACGATGGGTCACGGCATCGCCCAAGTGACCGCACAGGCCGGGTTCACCACGGCGCTGTTTGACCCCGATCCCGCGGCACTCGAAAGAGGCATCGCGCAAGCCCGCAGCGGCTTCGACAAGGCCGCCTCCAGGGGCAAGATCACGGCGGCCGAGGCCCGCGAGTCCAACGCGAGGCTGTCCCCGGTTCCGACTCTCGAGGAGGCCGTCTCGGGAGCAACCCTCGTCATCGAGGCCGGGCCGGAGAAGCTGCCGCTCAAGATCCAAATCTTGCGCGAGGTCTGTCGCTGGGCACCGGAAGATGCGGTCCTCGCGTCCAACACCTCGTCGCTGTCGGTGACCGAGCTGGCGGCCGCGACGGGGCGATCGCAGCAGGTTCTTGGCCTGCACTTCTTCAACCCCCCTCCCGTGATGAAGCTCGTGGAACTGATCCGCGCGGAGCAGAGTGCGCCCGAGACCGTCGCCCGTGCCCGCGCCGCTGCTGAGAGGATGGGCAAGACCGTCATCGAGGTGCGCGACTCGCCCGGCTTCGCCTCGAGCCGCCTGGGCATCGCGCTGGCCATGGAGGCCATCCGCATGCTGGAGGAGGGCGTCGCCTCGGCGGAGGACATCGACCGCGCCATGAAGCTCGGCTACGCGCACCCCATGGGCCCGCTCGAGCTCACCGATCTCGTGGGTCTCGACGTGCGTCTCGCCATCGCAGAGTATCTGGAGCGGGAGCTGGGCGATCGCTTCCACGCACCCCAGCTGCTACGCCGGCTGGTCCGCGCGGGGAAGCTCGGCCGGAAGAGCGGCGAGGGCTTCTACAAGTATCCGAGCCAGGCCTAGCAGGCGTTCGGTCGTACTTGTTCGGCCGACGACCGTCCGCTAGCATCGCGCCCCATGCTCCGATCTGTCGTGCTGTGCCTCGTCCTCGGAGCCTGCCAGGCGCCGACGCTCGAGCTCGAGGTACCGCTCGCCGTGGTCAACTGGTCGCCGCAGGACGGAGCGACGGGCGTCTGCCCGAGCTGGCCGGTGACGGTGTGTTTCAACCAACCGATCGATCCTTCGTCGCTGCCCGACTTTCTGGTTGGGACGGCGCAATCGTGCCAGTCCGGTTCGCCGATCGCCGCTTCGGCCGGCGTGGCCGCCCTTCGCGCCGACACACTCAAGGCCGGAGCCAGCCCCAACTGCGTGGTGATGGCTGCGCCCTCTGCCGGCTGGAGCGCCGGTGCGTGCTACACCGTGGAAGTCGAGGGCGAGGATCTGCAGCCCGGAGGCGGCGCAGCGGGAGAGCTTCCCGGCGACGGCGGGACCGATCTCCTCGCAGTCACGCTGCGCTCGATCTTCCGGGTGGCCTCCGATTCGTCCGGCTGCCTGGACGGTGGCTAACGTCGCGCTCTGGAACTGCCGCTAGCCGGGCGGGAGGATCAAGCCACCTGGTGCCGGGAGTTCCTCGCGCGGAACGGGCGGTGACGCCTCCCGGGCAAATACCCGCTCGAACATCGCTCGCGCGAACGGGTTGCCCAGCGCCGGGAAGCCGCCTGCGAGGTGCCGAGCTGCGGCAGCCGCCTGCGCAGCGGGGAGAGCGCGCCGCTCGTTGGTCCATAGATCGACGAGCTCGAAGAGGCGACGGGCGAGCCGTGCGCGGCGCTCCGGAGTGAAGTAGGCCTCGATGGCATCATCGACGGTGCGACGACGCCGCTCGGCCTTCTGCCGCGCATCGAGGGCGAGTGGGCTGACATCGACCTCGTCGAGCTTGGCAGCGAGCTCCCGGAGCGACGCTTCCTCCGGCACGAAGCTCTGGAGCGCGCGAGCGCCAAAGAGCGACGCAGACTCGGCGAGTCGTGCGCTCTCCTCGACCGCTGGCGGCGGCGGGGCGCCCATCGACACGGGCTTGGCGAGCGCTGGATCGGCCGATCCCAACCTTCCGAGAAGGTCGCGCGCCTCTGCTGCGACGCGAGGGTCCGCACCCAGGGCGATGGCCTCCGCGAGCAACGCTGAAGCCCTCGCACGGGAGACGTTCCCGATCGCCACGTCCTCGCGCGACACTTCATCGAAGTGCTGCCGGAGCTGTCGGCGCGACAATTCGATCCGCTGAACCTCCCTGATACCAGCTTCGTCCGAGATGATCGCCTGCCATAGCTCTATGCCATGGGAAAGCCGGAGCGGCACCCACAAGGCCCGGTCGCCGAATCCGTCGATCGCCGATGCGCGGCAAAGCTCGAGCTCAGGTTCGCGTTCCGGAGTGCTCACCTTCACAGGGGGAGGTAGCGGCCGCTCTCCGACCTCCACACCGCGAGAGCGAAGCAGGTGTAGCGCGCGGCGCGCGGACTTGCCGACCGCGCGAACGGGATGGTTTGCCAGGGCCCAGAGAACGTCCGGCTTGACCCTGGCCTGTGCGGCTTCGACCGCCGCGGTTGCGACCTCGGGGGAAGCCTTGGCCGCCGAACCTGGATCGGCGAGCAGAGACTCCACGGCCGCTTGGTCGGCCGTCGCGGCCACGGGCGGGCGGGCGAGCTTCTTCATCGCGCCGGCAACCTAGCGCATTTACCGCCGGAGCCAAAGGGTCGGGCTGCCGCTAGGATGCTGGTCGTGCCGTCGCTTCTGACCTTCGACGTTGCGGGACCCGCTGGCCGCCTCGAGGCGCAGCTCGATCTCCCCGATGGGCCACCCCGGGGCGCGGCGCTCCTCTGCCACCCACACCCGCTGCATGGTGGTACGATGCACACGCATGCGGTGTTCCGTGCGATGCGGGCACTGCGCGCCCGCGGTCACGCCGTGCTGCGCTTCAACTTTCGCGGCGTGGGACGCAGCGAGGGCACTCATGGGGCAGGGGTGGGCGAGCGAGAGGATGCCCGAGCAGCCCTGGACGCGCTGCGGCGTCGGTATTCCTCCGTGCCCGTGATCTGTGGTGGCTTTTCCTTCGGCGCATGGGTTGGCCTCGCCGTCGGGGCGCAGGAGCGGACGGACGGACTCCTCGGCCTCGGCCTGCCATGCCGCTTGTACTCCCTCCCGGAGCTCGCGGAGACGACCCGACCAACCGCCCTCGTCCAGGCGGAGCGGGATGACTTCTGCTCCTCGCCCGAGATCCGGGCCCTGGTGATGCACCTGACCCAGCCCGCGCGCCTCTGGATCGTCCCTGGCACGACCCACCTATTCACTGAGGCGCTCGGCGCCTACGAAGATGTGGTCGGGGAGGCGGCCGACTGGCTCGCGTTGACAGCGGGTGCGCTCAGCTCTTAGATGCCTTCCGTGCTCGTTCGGTTCTTCTTGCTGCTCTCGGCATCGGTCGTCGTCGGCGCGTGCGAGCAGAAGACCACCACCCTTGCCGGGCCCGCCGCGATCCAGTCAGAGAGCGAGGGACCCAACGCCAACGCCAGCCGTTACGGCCCTCACGGCGTGACGCAGGTGCCGGCCGATCAGCCGGCCGCCTCCTCGGGCCCTTCCCCGACGGCGCCGCCGCTCGACGCCGCGCACATGGACATGGCTGGACACCCGTGCCATTGCGGCGGCAGCTGCCATTGCGGCCACTGTCAGGGGATGATCGCGGGCTGTCACTGCAAGCCGAAGCGCGCCGACGGAAAGTAGCTCTCGTGGGCGGGGACCTCGCCCGCTCGTTGCGGCACAGGGACCCGCGCATGGTATGCTCCGCCCTCATGAACGGCTTCGTCCGCCGTCTCGCCGCGCGGCTGCTGGAGGAAGATCGGGCGGGCGCCCCCGACCCGATGACGCGCAACCGCCACTTCGAGGTCTTCGGGGATGCCCAGGGCAGGCTCGCGCTGCGCATTTATCGCCACCTGCGATCGCTGCGTCGCGACATCCTCTCGGCCGGCCTGGAGCCGGTGGCTGTCGAGCGCGGCTTCGACGGGGACGCGCAGCGCGTGCGCCTGCGCATCTCCCTCGCTGGTGCGCGTGGTACGCGCACCGCCTTCCTCAGCTCTGACGAGCTGGATCTCTTGCTCGAGACGCCAGGCATCCGCGGCCGCCTCGCGGGCTAGACGATGGCGCTTCCCGCCGACATGCCTTCGCCCGCGCGCGGGCCGCTCGATGGCGGCGTCCAAGCGGAAGATGGCGGTTTCGACGCCGCGCTGCGCCCGCGCTCGTTCAACGAATACGTCGGCCAGCGCTCGGTCGTCGACAAACTGCGAGTCTACGTCACGGCCGCGCGCCAGCGGGGCGAGCCGCTAGACCATTGCCTCTTCTGCGGCCCCCCGGGCCTAGGCAAGACATCCCTCGCGCACCTCCTGGCTGCCGAACTGGGCGTTTCGTTGCACGTCACCTCGGGGCCCGCCATCGAGCGGAAGGGCGATCTCGCGGGCATTCTGACGAACCTCGCGCGCGGGCAGATCCTCTTCATCGATGAGATCCACCGGCTGCCGGCACCGGTCGAGGAGACGCTCTACCCGGCCATGGAAGACTTCCAACTGGACGTCATCTTCGAAAGCGGCCCCTCCGCACGCACGTTGAAGCTTCCGCTGGAGCGCTTCACGCTCGTGGGCGCCACGACGCGCAGCGGTCTCCTCACGTCGCCCCTTCGCGACCGCTTCCAGATCGTGGAGCGGCTCGACTTCTATTCGCCCGAGGAACTGACCGCCATCGTGCGCCGGTCGGCGGGACTGCTGGACATCCCCATCGACCCCGCGGGCGCCGAAGAGATCGGCCGGCGCGCCCGCGGTACCCCGCGCATCGCGAACCGTCTCTTGCGACGCATCCGAGATTTCGCACAGGTGCAAGGCGACGGCCGCGTCACAAAGGCCACGGCCGCTGCCGCACTGCTGCGCCTGGAGGTCGACGACATCGGCTGCGACGCGATGGATCGGCGTATCCTCGCGGTGATCGTGGACAGGTTCGACGGCGGACCGGTGGGCCTCGATACCCTCGCTGCCTGCGTGGGTGAAGAGAAGGAAACGCTCGAGGACGTCTACGAGCCGTTTCTGTTGCAGCAGGGTCTGCTCCAGCGCACGCCCCGCGGCCGCACGGCCACGGCCCGCGCGTACAGCCATCTGAAGCGAGAGGGCGGCCCGCGGCCCCCGCTCCAGGGAACGCTGCTCTAGCTTCGTGGCGCTCGATCCCTCCCAGGCGCTCTTCACGCGCGACTTCTTCTTCGAGGTGATGAAGGACAGCCAACGCTTGCGCGCTGGCTATCTTGCGGAGCGCGAGCGCTGGCTGCGCGGACTCGCCCTCGACGGCCGCGAGGAGATCCTCTTCGAGTTCGAAATGCTGATGCGCGGCCTCGAGCGCTACTTCAACGTCCACAATCTCCCGCTCGACGCGCGGCAGAACCTCGTTGGGCGCGATTTCCGAGGCGAATTGCGGGCAGTCAGGGACGCCATCGCGCGCACCGTGCACCTCACGCAGTTCCTCCTTGATCCGCCCTCCGACCGTAACCTCGTCTTCCGCAAATACCTCGAGTCGCAGATCGTCGACGACCGCGCCCGCGGCCAGCTCCTGGAGCAACAACTCACCCAGGAGACGCCACAGGAGAGCCTGTTCCTGATCCGCTCTGGCCTCACCGCCCTCCGCGGAGTCGTCGACGGCTTGCTGCGCTTGCCCCAGGTTTCCGACCAGCTCTTCAATGATCTGGGCCAGGTGCTCGTGCGTGAGATCGCGCTCAACAAGTATTTCCGGCCCTTCCGGCCACTCGAATTCAGGAGCGAGTACGATCGCATCAAGAGCGTTCACATCCTCGAGGTCCTCGGGCGCCTCGAGCCGTCTGGTGAGCCGGTGCGCCGCGCGGTTTCACTCGCCTTCCTGGCGCTCTTCCGCCTGCTCCACTACCTGCGCTACGTGAGCTCCGGGGTCGGCGAGGCGGCGCGCCGTGCCTACGTCGTGATGTCGCTGATCCGCAGCGAGGCCACGGCGCTCGCCGGCTACCTGGATCGCGAGCTCCCCGAGGCCTACCCCGACCTCGCCGCGCCGGCGAAGAGGATCGCCGTGGAGGTGCGCAAGGAGGTGGGCAAGGTGCTGCGCAAGCACCTCGCCGCCGCCGCTCCGGGCGACTCCGAGCCCATCGCCAAAGCCAGGGAGGCCCTCGAGGGCCTCTTCAAGCAGTGGATCGTCTCGCTGGCGCAGTGTCTCGACCCGTCGATTGCGGGCAAGGAACTCTTCGACGACTACGTGTCCCGCCGTGAGCAGGCGAAGCGCCTGCGGGCGGATTTGTTCTGCTTTCGCGAGGTCTGTCGCCGCGCGGCGAAGGGCGCGGCCCGCGGCGAGGGACCGGAGCTCGAGCGCTCCGTCCAAGCGCTGCAGCGCTTCGTCTCCTATTTCCGCGACGTGAGCTACCAACTCCTGCGCTACGGCGACTACGAACCGTTCGACGGGTTCATCTCCATCCTGCGCGATCTCGATCCGGCGCGCCTCCGTCAGCCGCGCATCCGCCGCCAGCTCGGGGAGGACTGCCAGGCGTTCGAGGAGGTGGTGAGCCGCATCTTCAGCGCGGTGAACAAGCGGGAGGAGCTCGCGAGGGTTCCCTTCGAGGAATCGGAGGCCCGCGCCATCCTTTCCCAGCTCGGCATCGGATAGTCCCGCGGGGGAACGCTCCCCGTCCGGGCCGGTTCCTGCTGCTACCGTGGCGGGTCTCGGCTATGACACCGGCCCGTGAACGCGCTCGCCGAACCCGGTAACACGGCCGTGCTCCTGCTGATCCTCGGGGCTCTCCTGGGGGTGAGCGCGCTCGCCTCGCGGGCGACCGGGCTCTTGGGCGTGCCCTTCGCCCTGCTGTTCATCGCCGTGGGGATCGTGGCTGGTCGCGAGGGGCTCGGGCGCGCGCCGCTCCTCTCCGATGCCTTCGCGTTCCGGGTCGGCACCGCGGCCCTCGTCTTCATCCTCTTCGACGGCGGCCTCAACACGCCGCTCGTGACCCTGCGCCGGAGCCTAGCTCCTTCGAGCGTGCTGGCCACTCTCGGCGTCCTGGGAACCGCGGCGCTCACCGGGCTCGCGGCGCACCTGTTCGGCTTCGGCTGGCCGCAGGCGTTCCTGCTCGGCGCCATCGTCTCCGCGACCGACGCGGCGACGGTGTTTGCGCTCCTGCGCCACAGCGGCGTGAGGTTGCGCCAGCGCGTCGCGGGCACGCTGGAGCTCGAATCGGCGCTGAACGATCCGACGGCGGCCATTCTGACGGTAGGGCTGAGCGTGGCCATCGGGGCCCACCATCTTTCCGGGTGGACGCTCGCAGGAGAGGCCTCGCTCCAGATCGCCGTCGGGCTCGCCGTGGGCCTCGGCTTCGGGTGGCTCGGCCGCGAGCTACTGCGGCGCTACCCGCTCCCTGCGGGCGGCCTCTACCCGGTGGCGAGCGTGGCGCTTGCGTTCCTCAGCTTCGGCGCCGCGACGCTGCTGTCCGGCAGCGGACTGCTCGCGGTTTACGTGGCGGCCGTTCTCGTCGGGAACGAGGCGGTACGCTACCGGACCGGGTTGACGCGTGTGCACGACGCCCTCGCGTGGCTATCGCAGGTCTCGGTTTTCCTGCTGCTCGGCCTCATGGTCACACCGCGCAGCCTGGTCGCCGTCGCGGGCCCCGGCCTCGCGATCGCCGCGTTCCTGACGCTCGTCGCGAGGCCGGCGGTGGTCGCCGTCTGCCTGGCGCCCTTCCGGTATCCCTGGCGTGAAACGCTCTATATCGGGCTCGTGGGCCTGCGCGGTGCCGTGCCCGTGATCTTCGCCCTGTTCCCGGCACTGGCGGGCGTGCCGGACGCCGCCCGGCTGTTCCACATGGTCTTCTTCCTCGTCGTCGCCAACGCTCTCCTTCCCGGATCTCTGGTGCGCTGGCTCACGCGGGCGCTCGGCCTCGTGTCGCGCGGGCCGCCGCCTCCGGCCGCGGCACTCGAGATCACCTCGACCCAGCTTCTCGAAGGAGAGTTGCTGTCGTTCTACATCGCACCAGCGTCCGCCGCCGCAGGCGCGGCCATCGCCGAGCTTCCCTTTCCGGAATCGGCTTTTGCGGCCCTGGTGGTCCGAGGCCAGAAGCTCGTCGCCCCCAAGGGACCGACCCGCCTCGAGCCGGGAGACCACGTCTTCGTGTTCTGCCAGCGCGAGGACGTCCCGCTGGTGCGCCTGCTCTTCGGTGAGCCGGGAACGGAAGGCTGAGCCGCGCTACCAGGCCATCCGCCGGCGAGGCCCCCTCCCGGCAAATAGCCAGACGAGGAGCAAGCCGGCCAGGAAACCTCCGACGTGAGCAGCGAAAGCTACCCCGCCGCTGGCCCCCTCCGGTAGCGACACGAGTTGCAGCAGGAACCAGATGCCGAGGAACAGGACGGCCGGCAGGTACATGGCCCGAACGAAGAAGAGCAAGAAGACGAGGGTGTACACCCGCGAGGTGGGGAATAGCAGGAAATAGGCGCCCAGCACCGCGGCGATGGCCCCCGAGGCCCCCACCATCGGCACCCGGCTCAACGGGGCCGCGAAGACCTGCGCGGTCCCGGCGAGCAGCCCGCACAGAAGGTAGAAGACCAGGTAGCCCAGGTGTCCCAGGCGATCCTCCACGTTGCCGCCGAAGATCCAGAGGAACAGCATGTTGCCGCCGAGGTGCAGGAGTCCCCCGTGCAAGAACATGGAAGTGAACAGGGTGAAGGCCGGCGGCAGACCGCCGGGGAGGTACTCCCCCCGCAAGATGAGCGCGGGAATGGCGCCGAAGACCTGGATGCTCGCCGGACCCACCGCGAGCTGCCAGGCGAACACCGTCACGTTCGCGACCACGATCGCGAGTGTGACTGACGGGAAGTGCTCGCGCGCAACGTCGTTCTTGAGCGGGATCACCCAAGCGGAGCATGGCGTTCACCAGCCGGGCCGTCAATCGAATCGAATCACCGGATCGCGGTCACGCCCCCTTCGTGTCAGGCATGTGAATTTCCTTGCTCCCCCCCAGAAGCTGCTATAACATCCCGCGTCACGAGTGGCGTTCCGTGATCGCGATGTCGCGACTTGGGCGCCGCTCGCCGCGTTTGGTCCAGCTTTTCGCGGACTTCGCGCGGCACGCCGCTTGCTGTGCAACGGGACGAGGAAACTTCAGCAGGGGACGGCCGTCTGGCGGCCGAGGGAGTCGATGACGGACTTGAACCAGAGAACGCTGCGGTCCGCGGCGACGTGCCAGGGCATCGGCCTGCACTCAGGCAAGCGAGTACAGTTGACTCTGCGACCGGCTCCGGAGGGCTCGGGCGTCGTTTTCGTCCGAACCGATCTCACCCCCGCGGTGGAGGTCCCTGCGCGCTCGGAGCACGTCGTCGACACCACCTTCGCCACGACCCTCGGGAAGAACGGCGTGCGCGTTGGCACGGTGGAGCATCTCCTCGCCGCACTTTCGGGCCTCGGGGTCGACAACGCGCGCGTGGAGCTCACTGGCCCAGAGGTGCCCATCATGGACGGCAGCGCGGCGCCGTTCGTCTACCTCGTTCGCGCAGCCGGCATCGAGCTGCAGCGCCGCTTCAAGCGCTTTCTCGTCGTTCGGAAGACGCTCGAGGTCACTGAAGACGGCAAGCGCGCGCAGATTTCCCCAGCTCCCCAGTTCGGTGTGACCTGCACCGTCGACTTCGATCACCCCCTCATCAGTGATCAGAAGCTCGAGCTGCACATGAGCGACCGGGTCTTCTACCGGGAAGTGAGCCGAGCCCGAACCTTCGGTTTCCTGCGGGACGTGGAAGGACTGAAGCGCATGGGTCTCGCGCTCGGAGGCTCGCTCGAGAACGCCATCGTCGTCGACGATTTCAACATCCTGAACCCCGAAGGGCTACGCTACTCCGACGAATTCGTTCGCCACAAGATCCTGGACATCGTCGGGGATCTCGCATTGTGCGGCATGCCCGTTATCGGCCACTTCACCTCGGTCAAGAGTGGCCACGCCCTCAACCAGAAGCTGCTCCGGCGCCTGCTCGGCGAACCTGGTGCGGCCGAGGTCATCGAGGTCAGCGAGCGGAAGCAACTCGAGCGATTGGCCATCCTTCCCCCTACCTGGGGCGTGCTGGAGAAGCTGCCCGCGGCGTGAAGCGGGCAAGCTGCGCCGCGAGGCGTGGTGGACTGGGGGCGCCTCATCGCTTATAAGCGCCTCCGCATGCGTCCCTTCATCGCTGGATCCATCCTTCTAGCTGCCGCTTGCCAGACTGCCGGCGCGGCGACCCTGCCGGATTCCCCCCCCGTCGCGACCGGCACCTTCGGCCGAATCACCGAGGCCGAGCTCGATCACGCCATCGAGGCCAAGCCCAAGCTCGCGAAGCAGCTCTACGAGCTGCGACGCGAGGCGCTCGAAAACATGGTCCTCCAGCAACTGGTGGAGGCCGAAGCGGCGAAGCGCAAGACGACTCCGGAACAGCTGCTGGAGGACGTGGTGTCGAAGGCCAGCGCGCCCTCCGACGCGGAGATAAAAGCGTTCTACGACGAGAACCTGTCGAAGGCGGGCTACAAGTTCGAAGACATCAAGGACCAACTGGCGGAGCGAATGACGGCAGAGCGGCGCCAGAGCGCGGTGGGCGCCTTCCTCGATCAGCTCAAGAGCGCGGCCAAGGTGCGCTTCCTGCTTGAACCGCCGCGGGTGCACGTGGCGGCCTCGGGGCCATCGAAGGGAGACGCCACAGCGCCAGTGACCATCGTCGAATTCTCCGACTTCCAGTGTCCCTACTGCCGCCGTCAAGAAGATGCGCTTCACCGCATCCTCACCGACTACGCTGGCAAGGTGCGACTCGTGTTCCGCGATTTCCCGCTCGAGGGCCATCCCGATGCCGCCAAAGCGGCGCAAGCGGCCGCCTGCGCGGACGAGCAGGGCAAGTTCTGGGCGATGCACGACAAGCTTTTTGACAACCAGCACGCGCTCGCGGTGAGCGATCTGAAGACCTACGCGCGGCAAATGGGGCTCGACGGCGCCAAGTTCGACGCCTGCCTCGATGGGGACCGTACGCTGGCCCGGGTGCAGAAGAACCTCCACGAGGGCGAGCAAGCCGGCGTGGACGGCACGCCGGCGCTCTTCGTGAATGGGCGGATGCTCTCAGGGGCGACGTCCTACGAGGACCTCAAGGCCGCAGTCGATGACGAGCTCGCCGCCGGCGAGCAAGGAGCCAAGCGATGAGCCTGTCTCACACGGAGGCCGGCCAACCGCTGGCACAGCGGCGGGCCTCGCGGCAGATCAAGCTCGGCGCGGTGCCGGTCGGCGGCGGAGCTCCCGTCACCGTGCAGACCATGGCGACGACGGACACGCGCGACTTCGAGCGCACGGTGGATCAGCTACGCCAGCTCCAGGCTGCCGGCGCGGACATCGTGCGCGTGGCCGTGCCCGACATGGACGCGGCGAAAAACCTCGGCGCGCTGCAGCAGGCCATCAAGATTCCGCTGATCGCCGACATTCACTTCGACTACCACCTGGCAATGGAGGCCCTCGCCCAGGGCGTCCAGGGAATCCGTCTGAACCCGGGCAACATCGGCGGGCCGGCGAAGGTGCGCGAGGTGGCGAAGCTCGCGCGCGAGCGGAGGATTCCCATCCGCGTTGGCGTGAACGCCGGCTCGCTCGAGAGGCGCCTCCTTGCTAAGTACGGGCATGCCACCCCCGAGGCGATGGTAGAGAGCGCGCGCGACGAGGTGCGCTGGCTCGAGGACGAGGGCTTCTTCGACATCAAGATCTCACTCAAGGCTTCCGACGTGCCCACCGCCGTTCGCGCCTACCGGCTCGCGGCGAAGACCTTCGACTACCCGTTGCACCTCGGCATCACCGAGTCGGGCACCCTGCAGAGCGGTAGCGTGAAGAGCGCCGCGGGGCTCGGCATCCTCCTCGCGGAGGGCATCGGCGACACCATCCGCATCTCGCTCGCCGCCGATCCCCTCGAGGAAGTGCGCGTGGGGATCGCGCTCCTCAAGTCGCTCGGCCTGCGGCAAGGCGGGCTGACCTTCGTCGCCTGCCCCACCTGTGGCCGCTGCTCGGTCGACATGATTCCCGTGGCAGAGCGGGTCGAACGTCGGCTCCAGGTCGTGCAGGGCGAGGTGCACGTCGCCGTGATGGGTTGCGAGGTGAATGGCCCCGGCGAGGCCAAGGAGGCCGACGTGGGCATCGCATACGGCCACAACGGCGTGGGCCTGCTCTTCAAGAAGGGCAAGATCGTCAAGCGCATGGCCGCGGACGAACTCGAAGGCATCCTGGTCGCCGAGGCCCAGAAGATCGCCTCCGGCGAAGACGTACCGCTCCCCGTCGACCAGCCCCCGGTTTCGACGCCGGGCGCGGCGGCCTCCAAGCTGCACCCGACCGCCGCCGACGTCCTGGCCCACACCCGCTTCTAGCGAAACAGGGCCTCCACTTCGCCCTGGCCGCGCTCGATCACCAGATCGACGCGCAGCGAAAACAACGGCAACCCGAGGTCGAGCCCGCGGGGCAGGCGAACCGCGTCCTTCTCGGTGCAAACGAGGCAGGCTGCGCCAGCCTCACGCGCCAGCCGCTCGGCCCGCCGAAGCTCCGCGACCGTGAACGACCGGTGGTCCGCGAGTGGCCAGGCCGCGGCCAGAGCGAGGCCTGCGCTCTCGAGCGTGCGAAAGAAGCGGTCGGGCCGGCCGATGCCCGCGAAGGCCGCCGCCGGAGCCGGCACCTTGGCGAGGAGCTCCGCGAACAGGTCCCCCGCGGGAACGAAGCCTGCCGCGCGAGAGCGGGAGCGCACGGGCGCGTCGACGCCCGTCCCGTCGCCCTCGCCGTGCAGCCACAGGAGCTCGCGCCCGCTGAGGCTCGCCCGTGGGTCGCGCAGTGGCCCGAGCGGGAGGAGCCGGCCATTGCCCCACGGTGATTCCGCCGGCAGGACCACGACGTCGTGGGACGGTTCCACCGCTCGCTGCTGAAGGCCGTCGTCGAGCACGACCCAGCTGCAGCCCGCGGAACGCGCCAGCTCCACGCCGGCCCAGCGATCGCGCGCGACGATCACGGCGGTGCGGGCGAGGCGCCGTTCGAGCAGGACCGCTTCGTCGCCAAAGCGATCAGCGTCTCCGTTCGAGAGGAGCGCCGGCCCACGTTCCCGGCCGCCGTGACCGCGGAGAACGACCGCGGGCGCAAGGCCGGCGACCGCGGCCCGCCGGCAGAGCTCCATGACGATCTGCGTCTTGCCGCTGCCGCCCACCCGGAGGTTGCCCACCGAGACCACGGGCAGCGGCGCGGGACGGCGCGGGTGCCGCCGCCGGCGCCAGGAAGCGAATCGCGTGCACAGCGCCGCGAGCGCCAGCGGCAGCCACACGAGCGCAAGGCCCCGCGGCGCCCGCCCCTCCCAGAGCCGCTCGAGCCAGCGTTCGAGCCGATCGCGGAGCGTCATCCTCACGATGCAGCAGCCGGGCCGATCATGCCGCGCGCTGTCCGTTGGCGCGGGGACGCGTCTCCAGGAGGCGGACGAGGTGATCGACGTCGCGCTGTCCAGCGCCCCGCACGGCGGTTACCGCGGCGCGCGCCATCGCACCGAGCTCCGCCATTCGATGGGGGCGGCCCAGCAGCTCCGAGACGACGCGCTGCAAGTGTTCGGGGTCCTTCACCTGAATGCCACCCCTGCCGACCAGCACCTGCACGCTGTCGTGGAAGTTCTCCATGTTGGGACCGAAGAGCACCGGCTTTCCCGCCGCCGCCGGCTCCAGGATGTTCTGCCCTCCCCGCCGCGTGAACGAGCCCCCCACGAACACGAGCGTCGCGAGCCGGTACGCCTGGCCGAGCTCGCCCATCGTGTCCAGGACCACGACGTCAGGGAAAGCTCTCTCGGCAAGCGGCGTCGAGCGCAGCCCACTGCTGAAACCCCACTCCCGGGCGAGCGAGACGAGCCTTTCCGCCCGCTCGATGTAACGAGGTGCGACGACCATGCGGAGCTGCGGGTACTCGCGGCGGAGTCGCTGCAGGACGCCGAAGAGCAGCGCTTCTTCGCCCTCGTGGGTCGATCCGGCGATCCAGAGCAGATCCCCCGGGCGACCCGCGCCGAGCGAGGCGGCGAGAGACGGGTTGTCCTCGACGCTGCCGCTGTGCAGCAGCGCATCGAATTTCGTGTTGCCAGTGACCCAGACTCGATCGAGTGGTGCGCCCAGCGCGATGGCGCGCTCGGCCTCGATGTCCTCTCGCATCAGGAACAGGTCGACGTCGACGAGGGGGTTGCCGATCACTGCGAACAGCCAGCGGTACTCGCGGAGGTGGCGAGCCGAGAAACGCCCGTTGGTCAGCGCCACCCGCGCACCCGCCACGCGCGCGGCTCGGATCAGGCCCGGCCAGATCTCCGTGTACTCGAGGACGAGGAGGTCGGGCCGGACCGCCGCCACCGCTCGCCGCGTCGCGCCCGGCAAATCGTAGGGGAGGTAGAGAATCGAATCCACCCCGGCCAACCGCTCGCGGGCCATGAGACGCCCCGAGTTGGTCAGGGTCGAGACGACGATCGTGGAGTCCGGGAGGCGCTGGCGCAGCCCGTCGATGACCGGCAGGAGCGCCAGCAGATCCCCGGCAGACGCCCCGTGCAACCAGATGCGAGGTCCCCGACGGTTGGCGCCGATCGCACCGCGGTACAGACCCAGACGTTCGCGGATGCCGTGCCGCAGCTTCGGATGTAGAACGAGCATCGGCCAAAGGAGGGCCACAATCAGATACGAAGCGATGACGTAGAGGGAGTGCATCGTGCCTACCGGCCCACCGCGGCCCGTTGCCGTGGCTCGCTCGCTTGCTGCGCCGCCATCAGTGCAGCGAAGCTGCCGGAGGCCGCCAGCAACTCCAGGGGCGGCCCTTCCTCGACGATGCGCCCCTCCTCCATCACCGCCACCCGGTCGCAGCGGCAGGCTGTCGCGAGGCGGTGGGTCACGACGACCGAGGTCCGGCCCTCAAGAAGCCGTTCGAACGTGGCCGAAATCTCCTCCTCGCTCGCGGCATCGAGATGGCTCGTCGGTTCGTCCAGCACGAGGATGGGCGCGTCGCGATAGAAGGCGCGGGCAAGGCAGAGCCGCTGGCGCTCGCCGCCCGAGAACTGGCTGCCCCGCTCCCCCACAGGCGCGTCGAAGCCGCCCGCGGCGTCGACGAAGGCCAACGCGCCTGCCTGGCGTGCCGCATCCCGTAAGCGCACGGGATCGGGAGCGCCGTCGGGCAGCGCGATGTTCTCGGCCACGCTCAGGTCGAGCAGCATCGACTCCTGGCCCATCCAGGCCAGGATCCGGTTACGAGCCGCCAACGGCCACGCGGAAAGATCCGATCCGTCGGCGAGCAGACCACCCCGCTGGGGCAGATGCAGTCCGAGCAGCAGCGCGATGGCGGTACTCTTGCCAGACCCACTGCGCCCGACGATCGCGAGTCGCTCGCCGTGGCGCAATTCGAGGTCGAGGCCCCGGAGCACCCAGGGTGGTTCTTCCGCGCCCCGCCCCGGGTACCGGAACCACACGTCGCGAAACTCGAGAAGCCGCGGCGCCTCGCGGACGACCCCATCCTCGAGCGGTGCACCTCGTGCCGCTCCGTTCGCCTCGCCCTCGACCTCGAGCAACCGCTCGAGCGCAGCGCGGCCCGTCATCAGGAACTGCCCCACCTTGCCGAGCGACTTGACGGGCTGTGCGGTGAGCAAGACCGCCGCCAGGAACGACACCAGGTGGTCCGCGGTGATGGTGCCGCGAGCCACCTCGACCGAAGCCGCCCAAAGGGCCAGCGCCACGCCGCCGACAGCGAGCACCTCCATGAATGGACTTGCCGCCGCACGCAGCTGCATCGCATGCAGCACGTGCTGCAGCGTCTCCCGGCTGTGCCGCCGAAAGCGCTCCTCCTCGCGCGCCTCCAGTCCATCCACCTGGATCAGGCGGAGCCCCTGCAGGTCCTCCGCGAAGCTCTGCCCCAACTCGCCCTGCCCCCGCTGTGCGCTGCGGGCGAGATGCAGGAGTCGGCGGGCGAGACGGACGAGTGGAACCAGCGTCAGCGGCAAGAGCCCAAAGGCGACCAGCGCGAGCCTCCAGTCGAGGGTCACGCAGAGTGCGAGGAGCAGCGCGGCGCTCAGCGTGTCGCGGACGTAAGCCGCCACGGCGTACGTAACCGCCATCTCCACCGCCGACACGTCGGACGAGAGGCGGCTCAGGAGATCACCGGTCTGCCGGCGCGACAGGAAGGCCGGCCCGGCCCGCACGAGCGCCGCGAGGATCCGTCGCCGCAGCCGGCTCGCGACGCGCTGGCCGATCTCCGCCATGAGCCAGAACTGCCCGAAATAAGAGGAGCCCCGCAGAGCGCCGATGGCCAGCACCACGGCCGGCAACAGCCACGCTCGTCGCCTCAGCAGCTCGGGCGGCAACAGCCGTCCGAGCCACCCGCTCGGGGTGCCGCCGAGGATCATCGTGTGGAGGACCGGTCCCATGAGATCGGCCGCCGCAGTCGTGGCAGCGGCGAGCAGGCCCATGCAGACGAAGGCGACCGCGAGGGCCCGCGCTTCTGGCCAGAGGAGCTTGAGGCCCTCGCGATCGCGCGCGTCGATCAAGGGTGCGCCGCCGGAAAGGCGCTCGAGATCCCGTCGAGCATGAACTGCACCGCGATGGCCGCGAGCAGGAGGCCCATGACGCGGTTCAGAACGTTCATCCCCGTGCGGCCGAGGAAGCGGTCGATGAGCGCGGCCCCCCGCAGAAGCCAGTAGCTGATGAGTCCAGTCATGACGATCGACAGGACCACCGGAATCGCCTGCCACCAAGCCTTGGAGCGGCCCATGAAGACCATCGTGGTCGCGATGGAGCCCGGCCCGGCTAGCAAGGGCGTCGCCAGCGGGAAGATCGCGATCTCGTCGCGAGCCGAGCGTTCGGCGTTCTCCTCCGGACTCGTGCGGGTCCGCGAGGGCTGCGCGCGCAGCATGTCGATGGCCATCAGCAGGAGCAGGAGACCGCCGGCAATCTTGAAGGCCGGGAGCGTCACGCCGAAGAACTTGAAGAGCAGGCCGCCCGCCAGGGCGAAGGCCACCAGGATGCCGGTGGCGGCGCTGCTCGCGCGCCGCGCGATGCGCTCGCGTTCCGGCGCGCCCGCCTGGCCCGTCATGGCCACGAAAATGGGCACGGCGCTCAAGGGGTCGACCACCGTGAAGATCCCGGTGAAAGTGACCAGCGAGAAGCCGATGATCTCGGACGCGCGGCTCATGCCAGGGCAGTCGACCGGCGGCCGGCCGGCGAGTCAAGGGCGGCGACCGCGAGCAGCGCTTCGGCCACCCGGTCCGATGCGCCAGGACCGCCGAGCGTCTCGCGGACCTCCTGGTAACCCGCGAGCACTTCGGCGCGCCGGGCCGAATCGCGCCAGACCTCGCGCAGCGCCGCGGCAGAGGCAGCGGGAGTGAAGCCTCGCTGCAACAACTCGGGCACGAGGCGGCGGCCGGCCAGGAGGTTGACGAGCGCCACGTGGGCGACCCGCACCAGCAGGCGAGCCACGATCCAGCTGAACCACGAGACGCGGTAGACCACCACCATCGGCCGGTTCGCGAGCAGCGTCTCCAGCGTGGCCGTGCCGCTCGCCACGAGCGCTGCGTCGGCAGCCGCCAGCAGGTCCATCGTCCTGCCGCGACGGAAGAACACCCGAAGGCTTCGGCCGGCGGCCAGGGCTTCGAGACGCCCCTGGTCAATCGTCGAGGCCACGGGCACCACGACCTGCAGCGGCCCCTCCTGGGCGAGCCGCTCGCCGGCCTCGAGCATGGAGGGGAAGAGACGCTCGACCTCAGCGGGCCGGCTGCCCGGGAGGAGGGCCAGCGTCGGCGTCAGCGGGTCGAGCCCGAGCGCCAACCGCGCCTCCGGGCCCATCCTCCCCGCGGGCGGCTCGTCGAGCAGCGGATTGCCCACGTAAGTGGCATCGACACCCCGCGCCCGCAGGAATGGCTCCTCGAAAGGGTAGATGCAGAGGAGCCGATCGACGACCGCGGCAATCTGCCGCGTGCGTCCGGGCCGCCACGCCCATACCATCGGGCTCACGTAGTAGACGACCGGCACGCCCTCCCGTTTGAGGCGCGCCGCGAGGCGCAAGTTGAAGTCCGGCAGATCCACGAGAAGCGCGGCCGCGGGGCGGCGATCGCGGGCCGCCCTGGCCAGTCCCCGCAGCGCCGAGAGGATGCGAGGCAACCGCGGCAGCACCTCGCTGATCCCCATCACCGCCACCTCGCGCGCATCGTAGAGGGTCTCCATGCCCTCGGCGCGCATGCGCTCTCCTCCCATGCCGAAGAACGTCGCGGCCGGCGCGCGTTTGCGCAGCTCGCGCAGCACCGCGGCGGCGTGCGCGTCTCCCGAGGCCTCGCCGGCGACGACCAGGAACGTCGGTGGACTCACGGGCGCAATCCCCAGATGGAGATCTTTGCGGCCTTCGCCGCCGCCTTGAGGTCGTCCCGATCGAGGACGATCGTTGCGCCGGCCTCGACTGCGAGCAGACGCGCCTTCGCCGCCGCCAGGACGCCGACCGTACCCGCGCCGATCGCAGGCAGATCGAACCGGCGATCCTGCCCGGGCTTCGCCGCCTTCACTACCACGGCGCGTTCCGCCAGCTGCCCAGCTCGGCGGATACACGCGTCCGTCCCCTCCATGGCCTCGACGGCCAGGACCGCGCCTTCCCGGATCGCGACGGTCTGTCCGACGTCCGCCTGCCCCAGGAGGTGGGCGATGCGGAGACCCTCCACCGCGTCGGCGAGCGCCTCCTTCGCGGGCGTCGGGCCTGCGATCGGGCCTTCCTCCGCGAAGCAGCCCACCAGCAGGTGATCGGGGGCCACAATCTCGATCCCCTCCTGCGCGAACCAGTCGGCGATGGCGCGGAGAACCCGATCGTCGCCCCGCTTGCCGAGCGTGGCCCAGAGCTTCAACGCCGCCAGATCGGGCCGGGCCGACGAGAACGACGCCGTCTTGTCCAGCCCCCCGCCCATGACGGCCCGGCGCGCCCCGCCCTTCGAGAGCGCACCCGCGATCCTGCCCAGCTGCCCCAGCCAGACCCAGTGGAACTGGTCGACTTCGGCTTCGAGCGCCGGGTCGGTCTGCCCGCGGTGCCCGACCGCGACGACGCGATAGCCCTCCGCACGCGCGGCCCTGGCGAGCGCGAACGGCAGCCGTCCGCTGCCGGCGACCAATCCGAGGACCTCGCCCATGGCCTAGCGCGTGATGCCGCGCTCGGAGCCTTCGATGAAGCCGACCAGCTCCTCGATCTCCGCCTGGCCGGGGAACTCGGCCTTCACCTTCGCGAGCGCCTCCCGCAACCCCAGCCCGGAGCGGAACAGAATCTTGTAGGCCGTCTTGATGCGCGCGACGGCGTCGTGCGAGAAGCCGTGACGGGTGAGTCCCACCGTGTTGACGCCCACGAGCTGCGCCCGGTCTCCCTGGGCCGTGCAGTAGGGCGGCACATCCATCCCCACCATGGCACCGCCGCCGAGGAAGGCGTGCCTGCCGATGCGCGTGAACTGATGTACCGCCGCCAGCCCGCCCAGTACGGCGTGATCGCCCACGACGACGTGGCCGGCTAGGGCGACCGAGTTGGCGATCACCGTCCCGTCGCCGACCTGGCAGTCGTGAGCCACGTGCGAGTTGGCCATCAGGAGGTTCTGGCTGCCCACCCGCGTCACCCCGCCGCCGCCGGAGGTACCTACGTGGAGGGTGGTGAACTCGCGGATCTGGTTCCGATCGCCGATCACGAGCTTGGTGTGCTCGCCTGCGAACTTGAGATCCTGGGGCGTCGCGCCGAGGGCCGCAAACTGGAAGATCCGGTTCTCGGCGCCGATGGTGGTGTCGCCCTCGATGACCGCGTGGGGGCCCACCGAGGTGCGCGGCCCGATCTTCACGCGCGGGCCGATGACGGCGTACGGGCCTACCTCGACGGTCGGGTCGAGCTCGGCGTGACGGTCGACGATGGCAGTCGAGTGGACGCCCACGGCTCAGCTCCCCGGCGCCGCCGCGCGGTCGACGAGCGTGGCGAGCAGCTCGGCCTCGCAGGCGAGCTGCCCGTCGACCCGCGCCTCGCCTCTCATCTTCCAGATCTTGCCCTTCCGCTTGAGCGGCGTGACCTCGAGATCGAGACGGTCGCCAGGCGTCACCGGCCTTCGGAAGCGTACCGCGTCGAGGCCCATCAGGTAGACGACGTGCTGCTGCTCGCTCATCCCCATGCTCTTGAACGCGAAGAGCGCCGCGGCTTGGGCCAGCGCCTCGACCATCAGCACCCCTGGCATCACGGGATGCCCGGGAAAGTGCCCCTCGAAGAACTCCTCGTTGGCAGAGAGGTTCTTGTAGGCCTTCAGAAGCCGATCCGGGACGATCTCCACGACCCGATCCACCATGAGAAAAGGGAAGCGGTGCGGCAGCAGTTTCTGGATGTCTTCGACGTTCACGGGGGGCGACAACCTACCACAAGAGCGCCCAGATGCCAGCCGCCCGCCCTACCGGCGCTCGACCACGAATTGCGGAGCGACGTCGAGCGCGACCTCCAGCTTGCCGGCGGCCGGCGTGAGCGGCGCCGTGCCGCCATCGAGGGCGTCGAGCTCCGTGCTCGACACCGCCGCATGAGGTGGCAGCTCGATCACGCGACTCGGCGCGTCGCTCCACAATGCCGTGACCCGCCGGTCCGGAGCCAGGAACGAAAGCGCGTGCTCCTGTGCCGCGAGGCCCAGTTCCGCCGATCGGTCCGTCTCGAAGGCTGCGTCCCCGAGCGCCTGCGCGAGGACGGTCAGACCCTCCACAGCCGGCTTGGGCGTCCAGTCGTTCTGGTAGATGCCGAAATCGGATTCCGGATCCGCCGGGTTCGTGCCGTCCTGCAGGGTGTAGAGGCAGGTCACGAGCGCGCCGGTCGAGTAGGACAACAACGAGGCGCGCACCAGGTAGTTCGCCTGTTGGTCCGGGCTGTTCCACGCCGACTGGGGGCCGGTGGGCCAGCCCACCTCGGTCATGGCGAGCGGAAAGGTCGCCGGGCCTCCTGCAGCCTGGATCTCCGAGCGGAGGTTGGCCGCCATCTGCGTGAGCGGCACCTCCGGATTCTCCGACGTAGCCGAACTGGACAGCCCTGCGAAGTCGGGCGCGGCCACCGGCACGTAGTCCGGGTATGCGTGGTACGAGAGCGCGCCCATCGCGGAGAAGAACGTGGGCTCCGCCTGCAGCATCCCTGCGAGGAATGCGCTGCCGAGATCCTGCCCCTGGTAATCGATGCTGCCGCCGAAGACCCGGCAGCCCGGACAGACCTCCGCGATCGCGGGCACGGCCGCCGCCACGAGCCTCGCGTACCCTGCTGGATCCGGGTTGCTGCTAGGGGATCCCGGCGTGACCCAGAAACGGAACGCGTTGTTCGGCTCGTTCCAGAGCTCGTAGTCCACCGACGGACCGTAGTGCGCTGCGGCCGCCGCAGCGAAGGCCGCGTAGTGCGATGGGTCGGTGACCGCATAGTCGTTCGGTCCTCCGTCGAGCAGGCCTCCGTCGGGGCCCTCGTAGAGCGGGTTGTCGTAGTCGAGGATGCCCAGGGGCCGAAAGCCCTGCGCCTGCAGCGCTGCAACGGCGGGATCGAGGTCGGAGAAGTCGTAGACGCCTGGCTGTCGCTCGAGGCTGGACCACAAGAAGTCCGATCGGACCTCGCGAAAAGGCGGGTAGTGGGACATCTCGAAGGCGCGCCGCTGGCCGCCGTCCGGATCCCAGACGAGAAAACCGGAGAGGCAGAGACCAGCGGCGGCAGGCGGGCCGGCGTCCGAGGGCCAAGGAGGCGCCGAGCTACTGCACGCGGCGACGGCACAGAAGAAAACGGCGAGCCAACCACCGCGCGCGAAGCGCCGATCAGCCCTTCTGTCCGTGGGCCTCATAGGCGCGAATCACCTGCTGCACCAGCGGGTGCCGTACGACGTCCAGGTCGGTGAAGTTGCAGAAGGCGATGCCGTCGATGCCACGCAGGATCTCGACCGCGTCGAGGAGGCCCGACGAGCGGCCCGGGGCGAGGTCCGTCTGCGTCAGGTCTCCCGTGATGACCGCCTTGGACGAGAAGCCGAGCCGCGTGAGGAACATCTTCATTTGCTCGGACGTCGTGTTCTGCGCCTCGTCCAGGATCACGAACGAGTCGTTGAGCGTCCGCCCTCGCATGAAGGCCAGCGGCGCAACCTCGACCGTCCCCCGTTCGATCAGCGACGCGGCGCGCTCGTCCTCCATCATGTCGTGCAGCGCGTCGTACAGTGGGCGCAGGTACGGGTTGACCTTCTCGGCGAGATCGCCGGGCAAGAAGCCGAGCTTCTCCCCGGCCTCGACCGCCGGCCGGCACAGCACGATGCGCTTCACGCGCCGCTCGGCCAGAGCGCCCACGGCCATCGCCATCGCGAGGTACGTCTTGCCCGTGCCGGCCGGCCCGATGCCGAACACGATGTCGTGCGTGCGGATGGCCTGAACGTACCGCTTCTGGCCTGGTCCTTTGGGCGCGATGCCGTGGTGTCGCGAGGTGACGAGGACCGTGTCGAGAAAAATATCGCTGAGCGAGGAAGCCGGGTCGGCGGAAAGAACCTTCAGGGCCTGATCGACGTCCTCGCGGGCCAGGGGATAGCCCCTCTTCAGGAGGTCGTAGAGCTCGCGCACGAGCCGCGCGGCGAAGCGCGTCGCCGCGGAGGGCCCGGACAGCCTCACGGCGGTGCCGCGCTGGCCCAGCTGCACCCCCAGCCGCTCCTCGATTGCCTTGAGGTTCTCTCCGCGCACGCCGAAGAGGCTCCGGGCGAGCTCGGGATCCTCAAGCTCGACCGTCTCCGTGGTGGCGTTCTCGTCTTTGTTCGGCAGTGGCGACCTACTGGATCGGGGGAAGGAGCACGTAGCTCTGGCTCCCCGAGCGGCGATAGAAGTACGGCTTCGAGAAGGGGTAGCGCAGATCACGCTCTGGCAGCAGTCCGGCTGTCTCGAGCTCCTCGAGCTTCTCGGGGAAGGCCCCCGTCTCGAGCCGGAACACGGCCAGCGCAGCGTCGATGCGGCGAAGCTCGGTTCCGGCCACGAGGTGCTGCGCACTGCGGTCCGCGAACATCCGGACACCGCCACCGCTCGCGACCTCCTGGACATTGAGCAGGTAGGCTAAGCCGGTGATGACGACGACCACGACGGCCGTCATGCCCAGCCGGGCGACGATCGAGGTCGCGTGTTCGCGGAGCGACTTGCCCGCGAAGCCCAGTTCTCCCTTCTCTCGCGTCTCGGGCTGCACCGGCTGAAGCTTGCCGGTGTTGACGAGGTTCAGGAGAGCCTTGCAGCTCTCGAACTCTCCGAGGCGAGCGAGGTCGATGATCTGCTGCACCGTGCGGCCAGGGTCGGCAAGCCGGAAGACCCGCCGCTCGTTGCGCCCGAGCGACGCGAACTCCCCGTGGCCCTTGCCACCCGAGATGCCGAGGGCCGCATCGAGCTCCGCGTCGGCTTCGGGGCCGGACGCGGACGAGAGACCGGCTGGCGGCGGCGCGAGCCGGACGAAGGTCATCGCCGTGGACCCGATGATCTTGCGGATGGCGGGCCACTCGTCCACGCGGCGAAAACCCTCCATCAGGACGCTCTCGCTACGGATGGGCGCCACGATGGCGGGATCGAACTCGACGGCGCCCTGCTCGAACTCGTAGTTCCCGGACTTCCAGCCGAACAGCCGGTAGATCGTCTCGGAGACCTGCAGCTGGTACATCTCCTTGAGTTGCTCCCCGTTGATGAAGCGCTTCTCGATGAGAATGTCCCCGAGCCGCTGCAGCGTCCGCCGCTGGACCTCGAGCGCGTCGTCGAGCTGCTTCTGCGTCAGCATGCCCGCGTTCAGCAGCATCGTGCCCAGGAGGTCGCGCTTGCGGCGAGACGAGCTGTCCGCCCGGACGATGCTGCCGTTGGAGAAGGCGATGTGCACCTCCTCCTCCTTCGCGCTCAAGTGCAGGACGCCGGTCTTCGTCTGGTGGCCGATGAGCTGGAAGATATCGGCGATCCCGAAGTCCTTGAGCGTGCCCTTCAGCGCCATCTAACGCTCCTCCCGGAAGACATCGCGAACCGAGAGCGCATAGATCGGCAGCAGCAGCAAGGCGAACACGGCCGTCCGGAGCGCCCAGGCGCCCGGGATCGGCGCCCGCAGTAGATCCCCAAAGCCCAGCGCGTTCAGGAGCAGGAACGCGCCCGACCACAGGATGAGAAAGCCGAGGACGGGCTTGCCGGCGGCGAGATGCCCGGCGCCCCCCAGGACCACGGCCAACGCCCGGATGGTGGTCTGTCGGAACGATTGGTAGGCGCGCACCCGCGCCTCCTTGCGGATGCGCGCCGGCGGATCCGACACCGAGCGCCGGATGAAGACGTTGACGCACTGGCCGCACAGTCCGTCGCCCGCCAGCCCGATGTCGCAACGGGTGCACACCG
>Ga0335073_10001453_pt1 | contig 31681 bp, 20 predicted proteins | sample Lox_Sample_22_FD_207093 | JGI IMG/M metagenome (GOLD analysis project Ga0335073, IMG submission 207093) | Soil microbial communities from Loxahatchee National Wildlife Refuge, Florida, United States - Lox_Sample_2.2 | ecosystem: Environmental > Terrestrial > Soil > Wetlands | place: USA... | reverse complement strand
TGCTCACCGTGAGCTCCTCCAACGATGCCGCAATGCAGCGGCCGCGGCCTCTCCAGATTGTCGCCGATTCGGTGGGCGGCTTCCGGTTGTATGCGGGGCGGAGTTATGTGAGCCTTACGCGGTAAGGTTGCTGCCTTGACACAAAACGCGGACCTTGCGGTCCGCGTTTTCGTCTTGATGAGATTTTCGGGGTTATTGTGCGCGCTAAAGCCCGCACCCATCTTTTTGTGGCCTTGTGGCACGGCTGAAGCCGTGCCCTCACACTTCGTGCTTTCCCGATGCCACTTGCCGTTCTTGCTTACGCCTTGGCCGGCGCCGGTGCGGCCATCCGCTCGCGGACCAGTTCGTGACCGCGGGCGAAGAGCTCAGCCTGCGACAGCTTGCCGGCGGCAACGTCGGCAAGGATGGCCTTCTGCGCCAGGTACTCCTTGTTCACGATGCCCGCTTTCGACTGCAGCATGCGCCACGACTTGCGGCGCTCGACGCAGAACATCACCAGCTGGCGGGAGAGCGCACGGTATTCGGTCTTGCCGTTCTCTTCCCACTGGATGTAGACGCCGAAGTCGGGGATGAAGCTGCGGTGCTCGGGCAGCAGGTAGTAGCGGTAAACCACGTCCTGCTGCGTGATGCGCACCAGCATGTTCTCAAGCGGAATGAGCTTCTCGGCCTGCTCGGGCTTGATCTTGCGCAGGTGGTTGCGGAACCGCGCTTCCGTGGTGCACCAGTGCGCTACGGTGTAGCGCGAGATCGTGCCGTCCTTGGCCCGGGCTTCGTACCAGTCGAGATCGGGCGAAGGATTGCCCTTGATGTCGAGCGCTTCCTGGTAGCTCTCGCCCTTGCGCGGATCGAAGACGAACTCCGGCACGCCGCGCGAATCGCGAACCCGCTGCGCCTGGTGGAGCGCCATGTCGTCGGCGACCCCGTGCTCCGGCTGGCAGGTGGTGAAGGCCTGCAGGAACATCGTGCCGCGGTACTCGAGGCCGTCGAGAATCGCGCGGTAGAGCTTGGGCGCGTTGGCCATCGAAACCTGCGCGACGAACGGCGAGCCGTGGCCGGCGAGGAAGGTCTCCGCGACGGTCTTCTTCTCGGTGTTCTTGCCCTGCGTGGCGGTACCGAAGACGTTCATGTCGTTGCCGCCGAGCATCGGGGTTGAATCGGAGTTCTGGCCGCCGGTGTTGGAGTAGACCTGCGTATCGAGCATCAACGCCTTCACGTTGGGCCGGTTCTGCAGGATGACCTTGGACATGTTCTGGTAGCCGATGTCGCCCATGCCGCCGTCGCCGCCGACCACCCACACCTTGGGCATCTCGACGATCTCCTTGTCGGTCATCAGCGCGTCGGTGAAGTGCGTGAAGTGGTAGTACTTCTCCGGGGTGACGCCGCTGCCGCTCAGGACGATATCGGCGAGGCGCTCGGGGATGACCGAGCGGCGCGCGTGGTCGACGATGAAGCTCTCGCCCATGAGCCAGCCCACGGTGATGCCGTCCTGGAAGAGCGAGTTCATCCACGGATAGGGGTGCGGGTTGTTGGGCGCGGTCGAGCCGTAGACCGTGTTGCAACCGGTGTGCGCGGCCATCGCCATCACGCTCATGCCGTTCGCCAGGCGGCCGTCGATCGGCTGCAGGTTCTTGTGGTTGAAGGCCTCGGTCAATAGCACCGCAGCGATGGCTTCAACGAGCTGGGCATCGGTAATGGTGCCGTGCTCGGCTTCATAGGCGGCGATGCGCTTCTTCGTGTCCTTCTCGTCTTCGCCACCCAGACCCATCACCATGTGCTCGATGGTCTGACGCAGCAGCGCGTAATCAGCGGGGTTGCTCTCCTTGAGAGCAGCCAGCCTGGCCGCACCGTTCTTTTCGAGATCGCCGGCCTTGGCGACGAAGCGGTCGCTCTTAGCGTGGAAGACGGGGCGCATGTACGCCTCGGTCACTGCAGCGATGGAGCGCAGCACGGATTTTTCACCGCAGCCCGCGCAGGCGCCGTCACCTGAGACCAGCGCGTCGTAGTTGGTGCGGACCATCAGCATATTGCGCAGCGTCGCGGTCTTCGAGTCCGCCGGATTGGCGGCGTTGAAGAGGCCGAGGTATTTCTGCGAGGTATCAGGCAGCAGGTTGAGGAAGGCGGTGCCAGTCTCGTGCTCGGCGTTGACGTCTTCGGTCTCCTGCACCATCTTGAGGGCTTCGTGATCGCCGCAGGCGGTGACGCAGGCTGCGCAGCCTTTGCAGAGATCGCTGACGAAGATCGAGAAGATGCCGCCTGAGCCTGGCGTCTTGCGCTCGGGCGAGGAGAAGATCGCGTTGACCTTCTGGTAAGCCATCGGCACCTTGTCGACGATCGAGAAGAACTGCTTCTTCGCTTCAGCCGAGAATCCATCCACGCTCTCCGTGACTTCGCGGATGATGGTGGGCAGCGGCGTGCCGGTCTTGATGTCGGCCAGCATGCGGGCGCGGGTGAGCTTCTCGATCTCCGGTAGCTTGTCGAGCATCTTGCGGCGCTCGGCCTGGTCGGTCACGTAGCGGGTGACTGCGGTGCCGAGCAACGTGCTCAGGTCCTGCGAGGTGTTGGGCAGCGCGGTATCCGGGCAGACTGAAATGCACTCCATGCACTGCGTGCAGTTCTCGGGAATGTAGAGAGGTGTTTCGCGGCGGGCGACGTACTTCGATGCCGTGTCGCCGGTAGCAGCGGCGATCACGCCCATGGCGGAAAGAGGCGTGGCCGGCTGGTTGTAGCCGTAATGCGAGCGGAACTCCGCGTCAAATGCGGCGATAGTGGAGATGGGCGTACGCGCGCCCTGTTCAGAGGGCGTGGGAATCGAACGGCATCCGCCGGCGCGGCAGCCGCTGTCGGCGGCAACTTCGGCGAACTCGGGCTCCACGTCGAGAATCGGCAGCAGCGCCTGGCCGCGGAGGCTGGAGCGATCGGCTGCGGCAAGCTCGCCGATCTTGATCTCCTTAACGCGCTCGAAGCCCTGGATCATGACTTCCATGTTCGACTGCACGACGGCTTCGCCCTGCTTGCCGAACTTCTTCACGTACTGCTTGTAGACGACGTCGCGGAACTGCTCCTGCGAGATGCCGAACTCGCCCAGCAGCGTGCTGACCGCGAAGAAGCCGCCGAGGAAGGCATTGCCCTGCATGCGGAGCTGCAGGTCGGCGCGATCCGTGGCCTTGCGGGCAATGTCGAAGCCGGGCAGCGTGAAGACGCGAATGTTTTTCTCGATGATCTGCTTGCGGGCCCAGATGGGCAGATTCTCCCACGCACGCTCGCCATCCACATCGGACTCCCACAGAAGGCTGCCGCCTTCCTGGATGCCGTCGAGGGGATTGGTGTGGGTGAAGGCCTTGGGATCGCAGCAGAGCACGCAGGTGACATGGCGCAGGTCGCAGTTCACGCGGATGCGCTCTTTGGCCGCAACCATGAAGTAGCTGGTCGGCGCGCCCTTCTTCTCCGAGCCGTACTTGGGATTGGCGCTGACGTGGATGACTTCCTTCGGGTTGCCGAGCTCGTCCTTCAGGCCGTCGCGCTCATAGAGCAGATCGTTGAGGTCGCCGAGAATGGCGCCAAGATTCTTGCCGGTGGTGATGGCGCCCCATCCGCCGATGGAGTGGAAGCGGACGGCGACTGCACCTTCAGGCAGCAGCGACGGCATCTCGTCAGCGACGACCGAGTAGGGATGGTCGATGCCGAGAACGATAAAGTTTTCGCCGTCGGCCGCGGTCTTTCCATCGGTGCGCTTGCGGCCGGCGGTAGCGAACTCGTAGGCGCCGATGATGTGCTCGGGGCGGAAGTCGCGCGAGCCCAGACCATAGCTGCCGTTGATGAAACGGGGCACTTCCTGGAGCGTAATAGAGGGCAGACCCGCAACGCCCTGCACGGCTTTGGAAACCGCGGTGCGGATGTCGCGGCCGAGCGGGTTGTCGCCGGCAAGCGCTTCGTCGGTGCGCTCGAGGATGATGACGTTCTTCTTGCCCTTGAGAGCGGCAACGATGGCAGCCTCAGGGAATGGGCGGATGACATTGACGTGGATGGAGCCGACGCTGGCGCCGCGCGTTGCACGCAGGTAGTCGACTGCTGCCTCGATGTTTTCGGCAGCCGAACCGAGCGAGACGAAAACGGTCTCCGCATCTTCGGTCTTGTACTTGGAGAGCAGGCCATAGTAGCGGCCGGTGAGTTCGCCGAAGTCTTTGTAGGCGGCTTCAAGGAATTCCAGAATGGGCTCGGCGAAGTTGTTGCGCCGCGCCACCACGCCCTGCATGTAGTGTTCCTGGTTCTGCACCGGCCCCAGGAGAATGGGGTTGGTGAGATCGACCATCTTGGGAACGCGGCGGCGGGTGGGGCCAAACAGAACGCGCTGCGCCTCAGTGGGGCAGTCGATGATGTCTTCGGGCGCGCCGAGGTACTCACGGATCAGGTCGGACTCGTGCTTATAGAAGGTGCGCTCCAGGTGGCTGGTGAGGAAGCCGTCCATGATGTTCATGCCCGGCGTAAGCGAAAGCTCGGTCACGCGGCGCAGGATGAGCGCCTGATCGGCGGCCTGCTGCGCGTCTTTGCCGAAGAGCATGATCCAGCCGGTGTCGAGTGCGCCGTAGATATCGTCGTGGCCGCAATGCACGTTGAGCGCATGCTTGGTAAGCGCGCGGGCTCCCACTTCGAGCACCATGGTCGAACCCTTGCCCGGCGCGTGATAGTACTGCTCCACGCCGTAGACCACGCCCTGGCCGGAGGTGAAATTGACCACGCGCTTGCCGCAGACAGAGTGCGCAATGGCGCCGCCCTGGGCCGCATGTTCGCCTTCGGTCTCGATCGCAATCGTGTTGCCGCCGAAGACGTTCAGGTGGCCTTCGGCATAGGCCTGTTGAAAGAGCTCGCCGCCCTCAGTGGAAGGCGTGATCGGGTAGAAGACGCCTGCATCGGCAATCCGCGTTTCGGTGTGGTAGGAGACCAGCTGGTTACCGTTCGCGGTGACCCGGATACCTGGATAACGAGCAGCAGCTTTCATTTAATCCCTCTCAATCGAGCCCTTTTTCAAATCTGCGTGACCCCAGCCATGACGGCTCGCGGCAACGCGCACGAAGACATTCGCTGTCTCCGGCTCGCCCTGCACGCGGCTCACTCAGGCATCAGGCCGTAAGCTATTGCGTTCTTTGCCGATAAGCATCGCCTATCGGGCAGTTTTCGTGCCTCTTTGCCGCGCGGGAGACAGGAAATCGAAAGGGGACGATCTCCAGCTTCGCGTGACTCATACCTAAGTATGCACCCGTCATCAGGAGACGCGGTACCGAAATGCGGTATCGTCCCAGAGGCTAAATTTCCTCATTGGAAGCTGTCGTTTATTTGAACGGCCGCGGTTCGCACCTGTACAGTAAGTGCAGCAAAATGAGCGGATCGCCGCCCGCGATGGGTGCCTGCTCGCAAACGCCCGGGGCGGTCCCTGACAGGAAGAAATGCAGTCTACCGGCTCTCTCTATGCCCGCTACCCCAGCCTGGAAGGACGCGCGGTGTTGATCACCGGCGGCGCCACAGGAATCGGCGCATCCCTGGTGGCGCATTTTGCACGGCAGGGTGCGCGGGTGGCTTTTCTGGATATTCAGGATGAACCGGCCGAGGCGCTGAAGAGGATCCTGGTTGCCGAAGGCTGCGCCACCCCGTTTTATGTTCACTGCGACCTGACACATCTCTCGGTGCTGAAATTCGCCATCGGGCAGGTCATCTCGGCACTGGGGACGGTTGACGTTCTGGTGAACAACGCCGCGAATGACCTGCGCCACGCCACGGACGAAGTGACGCCCGAGCTGTGGGAGAACCTGATGGCCATCAACCTGCGGCCGCAGTTCTTTGCGATCCAGGCGGTGCTGCCGGCGATGAAAGCGGCGGGGCGCGGCTCGATCATCAATATGAGCTCGATCTCGTGGATTATTCCCACAACCGGGCTTCCGGTGTATAGCGCAGCCAAGGCGGCCATTGTGGGCCTCACCCGGACGATGGCTCACGAGCTGGGGCCGGCCGGGATTCGCGTGAATGCCGTGCTGCCCGGAGCGATTGCAACGGAAAAGCAGAAACGGTTGTGGTACACGCCCGAAGGCGTCGAGACCATTCTGCGCAACCAGGCACTGAAGCGGCAGATCGAGCCGGATGAGGTAGCGCGGCTGGTGCTGTTTCTGGCGGCCGACGACTCTAGCGCGATCACCAATCAGAGTTATGTGATCGATGCAGGTTGGGTGTAGACAGAGCTCTAGGCGGTCCGCAGCCGTTGCAGAAACTGACCGACCTGGCCTTCGTCCGGGCAGGCAGAAACGGCGTCTGTCCGCCTGGATTTGCCGCTTTGAAGGACAAAGCGCAGGCCGACGCCGTCGTTGCCCCAACGGACCACGGTGGCGTTCAGGGTGATGGACCGATCCACGGTGGGTTCCTGGCTGTCAGTCAGGGTGATTCTGACCATCGTGCCGAGGTACCAACGCTCGGTGGTGAGCACGTACATCCCAGAGACGCTGACGTCGCGCACGCTGTGCGCCACGGGCGTTCCGCCGGTGAAGAAATAGGCCGCGAGGCCCGGCAGCGACTGCCGCGGAGCCTTTCTCGGATTGGGGGGTTCGACTGCGAACAGGCGCTGGAGCCAGCTCTTCGCCGGCTTGTTCCCCTTCCGCGACAGGTCGGCCGAACCCGCTGGTTCCGCTTCGGAAGCAGAAGGCGCAGACTCGCTCGGCGCCAGCGAAGCGGTAGTCTCTGTTGCGGAGAATTGCTCTGCGGAGTCTTTGTTCCGGGCGTGGCCGTCCCACTGCAGCACGCGGCCTGCGCCGGCGCGAGCTGCCGATTCGGCGGCCTCCGCTTGCGGCTTAGCTTCGGCCAGCTGCTGAAGCTGACGCTTCATCTCTTCCGGTGGGCAAAGGATCAGCTGATCGCCGGGACGGGTCTCGGTAGCGCGGATCGAGCCGGAAGGAAGAACCAACACTGTGGCCGAGGGAGCGCTCGAAGCAGACACCTGAGCGAGCGGGAAGGACTCTACCGCGTCGAGAACCGTGCAGCGCAGGTCGAGATAGATCAGGTCGACGGGGACGCGCACGCTGGTGGGAGAGATGCCCCGGAACGGAACAAGCCAAAGCGAAGCGCCGGGGCTCGATGCCAGTGCAGGCAAACGTGCGTCGAGGCTGGCGGGGGTGAAGTCGGCGGCATCTACGTCTGCGCTGAGGAAACGCTCGCGGGTCTGGTTATAGGCGCAGTGTTTGCCGGGATCCACGCAGAAGGAATCGGATACGGAGTACGGGTATGTACTCCCTGGAACCGCTGAATCTCGCAAATAGCGGTGCTGCGTCATTTCCTTCCCCTGAGTCCTCTATCGACCGAAACGTCCCGACTTTTCGATTTGCCGGGAAAACAGTCCAAAATTACCCGATCTTCACCTCTCCTGGGGAAGGAGGAGAAGAAGAGAGTCGGTCGTTCTCGTCGTGTTTCCTCGGCTCGTGCGAAACCGAATCCTGTATAAAAATGACTCGATTTCGAGAATAAGGGAATAGCACTTGCATCGAACCGCTGTAAATAGAGTGTTACGCATTCTCGCACCAAGGTAGTAAGCGGAGATTACCGACGGGGTGGCCGGGAGGTGCGGATGCGGCTTCTGGGTGGCGATCTGCTGCATTTTCAGGCAGAAACGGGTGGTGCTTGCTGGTCTTGGCCTTCACGCTCAGGAGCTTGTCCGGGTTGGGAGGCAACTGGGCGCGACAACGGCTTCGTCTTCCCACGGCTACCCTCGCCAGAGCCTGCGCCGGGGCTGCGCTACGATAAAGAAGAAGAGGGACCGGGGACACTCATGTTTGTTGTGGTCTGGCAGTTTGAGATTGCTGAGGACAAGATTGCCGCTTTTGAAGCCGCCTACGGCCCGGAGGGTTCCTGGGCTCAGCTCTTCCGCAGCTCCTCGAACTACCTGGGCACCGAGCTGCTGCGCGATGCCTACGTGCCGGGCGGCTACCTGACCATCGACCGCTGGAAGAGCGAAGAAGACTTCCGCAGCTTTCGCAAAAGCCACGACAAGGAGTACGAGGTGCTGGACCGGGCCTGCGATTCGCTGACCGGCCGTGAGACGCGCATTGGGGCGTATACGGTGTGAGTGCGGCTGCTTCCCGTTCAGTCGAGCAGAAGAACATGTCGGTGTAGTTGGAACGGAACGGATTTTTTCTCTATTTCTTCGCTCTTTTCCACTGTTCCGGCCTGTCTGGCCCTGCTACAATCCCAACGAATCCAATGCGTGCCGCGACCATTTTCTGCCGAAGCTTGCGGTGTGGTGGGCGGTGCGGACCCTCACCTAAGGAGCCACAATGGCGATTGCCGATGAACGGACCAAAGCCGTAGAACTTGCCCTGGCACAGATCGAGAAACAGTTTGGAAAGGGCTCCATTGTGCGGCTCGGGTCCCGGGAAGCGCTGATGCCCATTTCGGTGATCTCCACCGGGTCGATCAGCTTTGATGCCGCGCTGGGGGTGGGCGGAATCCCGCGGGGCCGGGTGATCGAGGTCTTCGGGCCGGAGTCTTCGGGCAAAACGACCATTACGCTCCAGGTGATTGCCGAGGCGCAGCGCAACGGCGGGCTGGCAGCCTTTGTGGACGCTGAGCACGCGCTCGATCCCGGTTACGCGAAGAAACTGGGCGTGGATGTGGACAACCTGCTGGTCTCGCAGCCGGATAACGGCGAGCAGGCGCTGGAGATTACCGAGGCGCTGGTGCGGTCAGGAGCGATCGACGTGCTCGTAGTCGACTCGGTCGCCGCCCTGGTGCCCAAGGCCGAACTGGACGGCGAGATGGGCGACTCCCACGTTGGCTTGCAGGCGCGGCTTATGTCGCAGGCGCTGCGCAAGCTGACGGGCACGGTATCGAAGTCGCGCACGGCTCTCATCTTCATTAATCAGATCCGCGAAAAGATCGGCGTGATGTTCGGCAACCCGGAGACTACGACCGGCGGGCGCGCGCTCAAGTTCTACTCCTCGGTGCGTGTCGATATTCGCCGCATCGCCGCTGTGAAGGAAGGCGACACGGTGGTGGGTTCGCGCACGAAGGTGAAGATCGTGAAGAACAAGGTGGCCGCGCCGTTTCGCGAGGCGGAGTTCGACATTCTTTACGGCGAGGGCATCAGCCGCGAAGGCGATGTGCTGGATCTGGCGGTGACCAACAACATCGTGGAGAAGTCCGGCGCTTGGTACAGCTATAGCGGCGAGCGCATTGGCCAGGGCCGCGAGAACACGCGTTCCTTCCTCAAGGAGAACCGCGAGATCTTCGGGCGGATCGATACGGAGCTGCGCAAGAAGCTGAACATCGGGGCGCCAAAGGCTGAGGTGCCGGAGGTTCCGGTAGCCGGGCCGGCTGAGGCGAAGGAAGCTGTGCGCGCCCGGCGCGGGTGAGAACTCTAGAACTATTTCTCGCGTATCGATGGCACAAGCGGGTCTTCGTCTGTTTCGCAAGAAGAGCCCTTCAATATCCTCGGCGGTACTTAACAAGCGCATGATGATCCTGGCGCGAACGGCGAAGCTGCTCCACCCGCGGTTGACGCGCTGGTTCGCTTTGAGCTGCGCCTGCGTGCTGGCTGCCCTTTCACAGGCAGCCGCGCAACCTTCCCCCGTGACCCCGTCGGCGAGCGTTCAGGGCAGCATCCAGCTGGATGGGCCGTGGAAGTTCCAGGTGGGGGACGATCCGAAATGGGCCGATCCGGCATTCGACGACTCGACTTGGTCGACGGTGACACTGAACCAGCCGCTCGCAAGCCAGGGAATCGATTCCTACTCCGGTTATGCATGGTATCGGCTGCGCCTGGAGCCGAAGGACCTGCAACAGTTTGCCGACCCGAGCGGCAGGACGCCGCTTTTCCTGTTTATGCAAAGCGATTCGGCCGGGCAGTTTGCTGTGTATGCGAACGGTATCGAGGCGGGATGGACGAAAGGCATGACGGACCGGCTGGTCGAATACGAGTCGCCGCCGATTGCCGTTCCGCTGGCGCACATCAAGCCAGACGCTCCCGTCGTGCTGGCGATCCGGAGTTGGATTGGCCCGACCGAGCCGATACAGGACGGGGTCGTGAATGCGGTCGAGTTGGGCTCGGGCGACGCCATTACCGAAAGGCTGGCGATGGCGAGAGCGCACCAATGGGACAAGCGCGCCATCGCGCCAATGCTGCTGGCGTTTCTCTTTCTCGGCATGGCGGGGCTGGGGGCAGCGCTTTACCTGGCGCAGCGTGAACACTCGGAGTATCTGTGGCTGGCGATTCTTTGCGGGGTTGCGGCAGTGGCGCGTGTGGAGCGCGTGGCGTACGGACTCGGGCTGATTTCGTTACCGGCCTACTGGACCCTGAGCGAGTTTACGGCGTACATCTTTGTGGCCGTCACGCTGGAATTCGTGTTCCGGTTCACCGGCAGCAATTTGCGGCGCATTGTCACAGGGGTTGAGATCGCGGTGCTGATCGCGCCGTTCGTGCATTTTGCCGGCCTGCAGGTCCTGGAGCGAATTGTCTCGGTTTCGGTGGAAGCCGCATTCTGTGTTGGAATCACGGTGCTGCTGTTTCAGGCCTGGCGGCGCGGCCGAGGCGATGCCGGCGTAATGCTGGTGCCCTTTTTTCTGGCCGCGATATCCGATTGGATCAACACAGTGCTCGGCTTTGCCGCTGACCTGCACTGGCTGCCGCAACAGTTTGCCTCGACCAACTTTCAATTGGGCCCGATCGTCTTCACCGTCGGCAACGTGACGGACCTGATTTTCCTAAGCAGCCTGCTGGGTGTCATTCTTTACCGGTTCATCCGCGTGAGCCAGGACGAACAGCGCGCCAATGCGGAAATCTCTGCGGCGCGAAGCGTGCAGGCCCTGCTGATTCCCACGCAGCTGCCGAAGAACCGCCATTTTGTGCTGGAGAGCGCGTATCTTCCGGTGAACGGCGTGGGCGGAGATTTCTTCCAGGTGCTGCCGCTCAAGGACGATTCGCTGCTGCTGGTAGTGGGCGATGTGAGTGGCAAAGGGCTGCAGGCGGCGATGAACTCGAGCACGCTGGTGGGCGCGCTGCGCAATGAACTGTCGCACGATCCGGCCACAGTGCTGCAGCATCTGAACCGCGTGTTGCTGGGCGCGGTGGCGGTGCCGGGAGCGGTGCCGGGGCTCGATTCTGCTCCGTGTTTTGCCACCTGCCTCTGCGCGAGGATCTATCCGGATGCAACGCTGACCATCGCCAACGCGGGGCATCTGAGCCCTTACCGAGAGGGGCGCGAGCTGCCGCTGCCACCAGGGCTGCCACTGGGCGTAATTGCCGAGACCAGCTACGAGCAGACGAGCTTTCAGCTCGATCATCATGATCGGCTGGTGTTTGTTTCCGACGGCGTGGTGGAAGCTACGAATGCGGAGGGCGAGCTGTTTGGCTTCGAGCGGACGCAGCAGGTGAGCCATGAGTCGGCACGCTACATTGCCCAGGAGGCCAAGCACTTTGGGCAGACGGACGATATCACCGTGGTATCGGTCTATGTGACTTCCACGGCTGCGCCGCGGAAAGCCGAGGAAAACCTGCAGGTGAAGACCGACCGTTAGGCAGATGCGCAGCAGAGCCCTGTTGACGTAATCGAACAAACAGGGATTTTCACTGCATCTAATTTCAAACAACTTGGCAACAAAAGCTGCCCCGAGTGCGCATTTAGGAGGACTTTGCCGTGATTGCCAAACTGCTTTTGGTTGCCGCCGGTTTCGCGTCGGCTGCCGCGTTGATCTGTGCGCAAGATATACCTTTTACCGAAACCGACAGGACGATCGACTATCCCGTCCAGATGATGATGCAGGGCGAGGTCGATAGCGACGGCTATCCGGACTTTCTGTTTGGGCTCAGAGCCGGGCGTCAACATCTGCAGTCCCGGAGCGACCTCGGGGACGACGGTGAATGTGCTGGCTGCCGGCACCGACTTGAATCCGACGGTGTATATGGAGCTGTGGGTCGACGGTGTGCGGGAGGCGGGATTCGGGAGCACCAATACGATGCGTACGACGCTGAACCTCACTCCGGGCGCTCACAAGTTCGTTTTTTACGCCATTGATGCGGCGGGGATCAAATTCAGCAAATGGGGAGACCGTGACTGTGCAATAACAGAGGCGGCAGCGGGTTGGAGGAGCCGGAAGATCAGGCCGAAGCACGGCTGACTCAGGGAGCATCTGCATCGCACTGCTAGAATCCCAGCAGAGCCACGCCCATGCCTGTGAAAGCCCTTTATCCCGGCACCTTTGACCCGCCGACGAACGGCCACGTGGACCTGATCCAGCGCGGCGCCAAGATCTTCGACAGTCTTACGGTGGCGATCCTCATCAATCCGGTCAAGAATCCGCTGTTCACGGTGGAAGAGCGCGTGGAGATGCTGAAAGAGGCGACCCGTTCGCTGGGCAATGTTTCGATCGCCACGTTCGACGGGTTGACGGTCGAGTTCGCGCGGCATATCGGGGCTTCGGCTGTATTGCGCGGCATTCGCGCCATCTCCGACTACGAGCATGAGTTTCAGATGGCGTTGATGAACCGGCGGCTGGCTCCGGACGTGGAGACGGTGTTTCTGCAGCCCGCGGGACGCTACTCGTTCATCAGCTCGCGGATGGTGAAGGAAGTGGTCAGCTTCGGCGGCGATGTGTCAGGGCTGGTGCCGCCGAATGTGCTGAAGCGGCTGCGGGGGCGCATGGGCAAGGGCTGAGTGCGGCGCGGAAGCTTTACTGAAGATTTCTTCTTACCGAAAAACCCGGTGATTTTGGCCTTCGAGTTTTGCTCAAAGGGATCTCGTGGGAAAGCGCCGACGACCCGATTGATGCGCGGAGGATTTATCGTGTTCGAGACCCGATAATCGAATATGAGAGCGGCAACGGAAGCGGAGATGGACAGCTAGCCTCATCCACGACCGGAGGAGCTTAAAGACGCGGCCTATCAGTGGGCGCGGACGGCCATCTCGTATGATCGCCGCCACCGGGGCTCGAGAAGAGCGTCATTTCGCCGGTGTCCAACTGCGACCACAATCGGAATCACGTCACCTCGTTTGAGCCCCAAAATACGCGACAGTTTATGCGGACTGAACCCTTCCATTGGACAAGTATCGAGCCCTCGCGCCGACGCGGCAAGCATGATGGTCTGCGCCGCGAACAGCGCGCTCCGGGCGGCCCAGTTCCGTACCGCTTTGGATCCAAGAGGAACAAGTGAGAGAGAAGGGAAAAGGGTAGACAATAAGGAGTGAAGGGGTGACCAAAAAACGGAAGGCGCAATGCGCAAAAACGTTCGACCATTCTTCAACTGGTGCAAGTGATAGGCCTTTGCCTTTTCGCTGAGTTCGGACGTGGATTCGACGTAGGTCCGGAACGCGGAGGTTGTCTCAAGCGCAAACCGGTTGGCAGCCACGAACACCAGGAGCGTGGAGGCAGAGCGCGCCGCACGTTGATTGCAGCAGGCGGCCGCGCCTGCTGCCTTCAAAGCCGGAGTTCGAAGCCAGTGAATCACAAATGGCTGGGCATTGCTGCTGGAGGGGGCGAGCAGCCCTTCATTCAAAATCGCCTCGATTTCCTCGTCGGGAATCGGGATTCCGTCGAAATCCCGAATGGCGCGGCGCCGGCGGTTCATGCGCTTGAACGCCGACCAACTCTCCTCGCATGCGTCCGCTTTGTCCACGTCGGCTGTAAAAAGGTCCACGGTTTGCGCTCCTCAATGGTCTTCGTCTCGAGGCTCATAATGTAAGCTTTAGCTTGGATTGTCAACTTGCATTCGGGAGCTTCGCACATGCCCAGGCGAATAGCGCTCAAACCCCGTAAAACACCGGCTCAGGACCGAGCAAAGGCAACCGTCGACGCCATCTTGCAAGCTGCGGCTTACATTCTCGTCAAGGACGGCTGGGAAGGGTTCACGACGAACAGTGTGGCAGAACGCGCCGGCGTTAACGTCGCTTCGCTGTACCAATATTTTCCCAACAAGGAATCCATAGCGGTCGAGCTACAGCTGCGCCACATTGAAAAAGGGCGACGCGCATCCCCGGACGCGATTCTACGAATGCAATCGCAGGCGAGCCTGCGCGATGCTTTGAAGATTCTGATCGATGGCGCCATTGCGGAACATCGGGTCAATCCGAGATTGCACAAGGTTTTTGCCGAGGAACTCCCGCGGGCTTCCCGCCACCTCCATGGCAACAGAGGCGAGGAGCTGAACGCGCTTCTGGCTGACATTTTGAAGCCGTATCCAATTCAAGTACCCGACCTTGACATCGCATTATTCCTTCTCCGGGTCACTACACATGCAGCCATTCACGAGGCGGCATGTGATAGGCCGGACCTACTCGCAAATCCGCTTTTTACGGAGGAACTGCTCACGCTGATCGAGCGTTACATGGTACGGAGCGACCGGAGGGGCCGGTCTGCCAAATCGCGCACAAACCGGCAATGCGACGCCGATGCTTGTCTGCAATGATGCCAACGCGGCGAGGCGCCTGTCGACAGAGTCTTGGCCTATTAGCGGCAATTCGGAAGTTACCGTCCAGCCAACTCCGTTCTGTCGTTACACGCCGGGCAATCCGGCAAAATCGTCTCTTAGCAGACAAGTCAGGCTTTCGAGGCTTGCAGAAAGGCCAGTTGAAACTAAAGGCTCTTAGCAGAGCCGTAACGAGGCCTGAACGTCAGGAGTAACGATGCTTTGCGGAAGCCTCGAAATCTGTCAAGATAGAAGTGTTATGACAGTTTCTACGCCTTCACAAGTCTTTGCAGAACGCATTGGGCGGATTGAAGTGTCCGCGACCATGGCTGTGGCCGCCGAGGCGGCCAAACTGCGCGCGCAGGGCGCCAACCTGGTGGATTTCGGGGCCGGCGAGCCTCACTTCCCCACCCCGCGGCACATCAAGGATGCAGCCATTGCCGCCATTGACGCGAACTTCACCCGCTACACCGTGGTGCCGGGCATTCCCGATGTGCGCAAGGCCATCGTGGAGCGGCACGCGTGCGACTTTGGCTCGGACTACTCGGTGGATGAGGCGATCTTCACGACAGGCGGCAAGCACGCGCTGTTCAATACGATTCAGATCCTTGTCGATCATGGCGACGAGGTGATTCTGCCGGTTCCCTACTGGGTGAGCTTTAAGGACATCATCCAGTACGCGGGCGGCAAAGTGGTGTACCTCGAGACGAGCGAGGCGGAGAACTTCCGCATCACGGCGGATGCAATTGAACGCGCGATTACGCCGCGGACGAAGGCGATCATCCTCAACTCGCCCTCGAACCCGGCCGGGGCGGTGGTTTCAGCGGAGGATCTGGAGCGCATCGTCCATCTGGCTCACGATCGCGGGATCTATTTGCTTCTGGACGAATGCTACGTGTACCTGAACTATGCCGGCAAGCCAGTCTCCGGCGGCTCGTTCACTTGGGCCAAAGATCATCTTGTGATTCTCGGCTCGCTCTCGAAGACCTACTCGATGACGGGATGGCGTGCCGGGTATGCGCTGGCGTCGAAGGCTGTGGTGGCCAACCTGAGCAAGCTGCAATCGCAGCAGACTTCGAACGCGACCAGCGTTGTGCAGAAGGCGGCGATTGCGGCGATGGCCGGCTCACAGCAGTGTGTGACGGAATTCCGCGCCGAGTTCATTGATCTGCGCGATTACATCCTGAAGCGGCTGCGGGAGATTCCCGGTGTGACGTGCACCACACCCGAGGGCGCGTTCTATGTGTATCCGAACATAGGAGCGTTTCTGGGTAAAGGCGGACTCCGCTCCGCGACGGAGCTGGCGACGCGGATGCTGCACGAAGCACATGTGGTGGCGGTGCCCGGCGAAGCCTTCGGCACTTCAGAGCACATCCGGCTTTCGTATCCTGTGACCAAGCAGAACATCGACGAGGGCACGCAGCGGATGAAGGACTTTCTCGCCAAGCTGGCGTAAACCCACTACTGGGTTGCGGACAGACTACCGCCTGCGATCTGCGGGCCGGGGTGGTCGTGCGCAACCCATTCGTTCATGGGACTCAGTTTGAGGCAGTGCAGGCACATGGTGCTATCGAAGCGTGCGCCGCAATAGGGGCAGACGGCTCCTGTTTCGAAGGTGTCGAAGGACTGATTGCAATGTGAGCAGCGCCAATGCGCTCCCACAGGCGGGGCCGTGTGGCAGGCAGGGCAACGATAGCCGGCGCGGCGAGGCAGCTTTTCCTGACGCATAAAGACCAGTGCGGCTTTGAGGCCTCCCCAGCAGTTGATGAGCATGTAGCCGGAGATCAGCAGCAGCCAGACGGAGCGCGACCAGAGCGCGAGCACCGCAAAACCGGCGATGCCGATGAAGCCGATGACGGTGGTTGCAGCCAGGCTGCGGCCGCGGCCCAGAGGAAACCACAGCAGAGAGCGGAGAATCTGGCCGCCATCCAGCGGATAGACGGGGATGATGTTGAAGATCAGAAGACCGATATCGATAAACAGCACCGCGCTGACGAACCGGTAGGCGTCGGGCATCGAAAGGGCCCACCCCTGCGAGTGCGCCACGGTGGAGGCGGCGAAGAGCACGGGCAGCAGCGCGACGTTGACTAGCGGCCCCGCGGCGATGCTCCACAGCATGGCGCCGGGACGCTGCGGAGGGTCGACATACGCAACGCCGCCCAAAGGCCACAGCATGATGCGATTCGCGGTTCCGCCCACCTGCCGGCAGGCCAGCGCGTGTCCGAATTCGTGCAGCAGCACGATCAGAAACAGCGCCAAATATTCCAGGATGTTCCAGGCAATGGAGGAATAACGGCCCGAGCGGCTCTCAATTTCGATGGCGGCGACGAGAAACCAGGACCAGTGCAGAAACAGATCGATTCCCGCTACGCGAAACAGATGGATCGAGCCCTGGGTCATACTTGGCATTTGGGATAGGTTACCGCATAAGGCCGCCTTGGCGACCGCAAGCCGGAGGGCAAAATAGTACTTCGGTCTCTGTGCAAACGTTGCGCATTTTGGGTAGGATAGTTCTTCAATGCCGAACGCCCTTGATTTCCGTCCCGTGATTCTTGCCGGTGGCAGCGGTACCCGCTTCTGGCCCCGCTCCCGCCGCGCTCGCGCTAAGCAGGTTCTGGCGCTCGATGGCGAGCGCTCGATGATTCAGCAGACTGTAGAACGGCTTAAACCATTGTCCGGACTGGAAAAAACCTGGATCATCACCAATGAGTTCCTGGCCCAGGAGATTGCCGACCAGCTGCCGGAGTTGCCGGCAGGGCACATTGTGCAGGAGCCGGTGGCGCGCAATACGGCGCCGGCCTGCGGACTGGCGGCCTTCCTGATCGAGCGGGAAAATCCCAACGCCGTGCTGGGGATTTTTCCCTCCGATCACGTCATCTCGGACGAGCCGCGTTTCCTGAAGGCGCTGCAAAAGGGGATTGCGCTGGCCGCTGCGGGCGAAAATATCGTCGTGCTGGGCATTGAGCCGCAGCGCGCCGAGACGGGGTACGGCTACATCGAAACCGGCGATTATGCGGACGAGGCGTCGGCTCTGCACGTGCGTCGGTTTACGGAGAAGCCGAACCAGAACAAGGCCGAGGAGTTTGTTTCGGCCGGCAACTACTACTGGAACTCGGGGATGTTTTTGTGGTCTGCGCGCACGTTGGCCAATGCGGTGCGTGAGCACCTGCCGGAGACTGCACCGCTGCTGGAAAAGATTGCCGCCGCCTGGGGCACGCCGGCGTTTGACGAGACCTTTCGCAAACTCTATCCCAAGTGCGAAAACATCTCAGTCGACTACGCGGTACTGGAGCCGCGCTCGGCCAAGGGCGAGCACCTCTCCCATCTCTACTGTCTGCCTGCTGAGTTCAGCTGGAATGATCTTGGCTCATGGGCGTCACTCTACGAGTACCAGCTGGAGACGCGGCTGCGCGGCGACTCGGAAGGCAATGTAGCGGATGCCAGCGGGCACCTGGCGATTGAGGCCAACGACAACTACATCTTCAGCCCGAAGAAATTCGTGGCGCTGGTCGGCGTGGAGAATCTGGTCGTGATCGACACTGACGACGCTCTGCTGATCGCGCACCGCGACCACTCGCAGGATGTGGGCAAGATTGTGAAGGAGCTCAGCATCACGGGAAGGAATGAGCTGATCTGAAGAGAGGATGACGACATCCTGCGATCGCCTGCCGTCGTCCAGTGTATTTCGATTATCGACATAGATTTGTAGTGTCAATCCCCAAAAGCAACCGCAGGTTCCCTTCGACAAGCTCAGGGCAGGCTTTCGACTCCACAAGCCGCAAGACACGCGGCTTGCTCCGCTCAGGATGACAAAACATTGAGCGTCGCAGCTTTAGCGGCTGTAGTCGGCAACAGCACACAAGAAGGACCCTTCGCTCTAGCGCTATACAATGCTTGCGTAGCTCAGAGCGGCTTTTGGCCTGAGCGGAGTAGAAGATGCCTGAGACGATCGATTGGCCTCCGCGCGACAAGATGCGCAGATCGCGCCGTGCTTTTCTTTTCCTGCTTGTCCTTCTTGTCGTGGTTGTCTTTACCGGCCGCACGATCGTCTCGTGGTGGGTCGACCGGCTCTGGTTCGGATCGCTCGGCTATGAGAGCGTCTTCTGGAAGACTTGGGGTCTGGAGTGGGGCACCTTCGCAGCCTTCGCGGCGCTTACATTTTTGATTCTCTATGGGGCTATGCTGGCGCTGCGGCATGGGCATTCCGCCGACCTGCCGGACCGCTACACGATCTACTTTGGCGGCCATCCAGTCGCACTCCCTGTAGGAAAGGCGCTGCACGTTGGGGCCGCGGTGGTCGCTCTGTTCGTCGCGCTCATCACCGGCGTGGCGATGCAGTCCGAGTGGCCGACGCTCGCGCTGTTCTGGCACGCGCCCTCTTCGGCCGGAAACATCACAGACCCCATCTTCGGCAGGCCGCTGAATTTCTACCTGTTCACGCTCCCGGCGTGGCAGCTGATCGCGGGCTGGATGCTGACGATGGCGATTCTGGTCTGCGTGGCTGCGGCAGTTTTATTGCTCGTCTCGGGCGGAACGCGCGCGCTGGATCGCTACGCTTCCAGCGTCTCCGGCGGAGCGGCATGGCGCGGCGTATCGATCGCATTCGGGTTTCTGCTGCTGACCCTGGCGCTGCATGAATACATCGGGCGCTTCGAGCTGCTGTTCGAACATCACACCATCTTCGACGGCGTGGACTATACCGGCGCGCACGTAACCATCATCGGCATGCTGTTTGTGAGCGTAGCGCTGCTGCTGGGAGCAGCGATCGCGATTGGCGGAGGCGCGGTGCGGCCGGGCGGCCGCTGGCTGGTGGCGGCCGTCGTTCCCGCAATCGGCTGCTACGCTGTGGCAGGCATCTTTGGCTGGTACGTCAACACGTTTCTTGTGAAGCCCAACCAGCTGGACCGCGAGCGGCCCTACATTGCAGACAACATCGCCATGACGCGAGCGGCTTACGGGCTGGACCGGTTCTCGCAGCGCGAATTCCCTGCCGAGACGACGCCGGGCGCGGCCGACCCCGGCAACAATCAGGCGACGCTGGAAAACATTCGCCTGTGGGACGTGCAGGCGCTGCAGGATACGCTGCGGCAGGTGCAGGAGATTCGCACCTATTACGACTTTCCCGATATCGACATCGATCGTTACACGATCGACGGTAATCTTCGCGAAGTGATGCTGGCCACGCGCGAGCTGAACGTAGACAAGCTGCCCGAGAGCAGCCGCAACTGGATCAACGATAAGCTGATCTACACGCACGGCTATGGCATCACGATGAACCCGGTGAACGGGTTCACGCCGGAGGGTCTGCCGACGCTTTACCTGAGCAATATGCCGGTGCAAAGCACGGTGCCGGGGATCACGGTGGCGAGGCCGGAGATCTACTTCGGCGAGATGACGAACACCGATGTGTATGTGAAGACCCGGCAGCAGGAGTTCAACTACCCCGAAGGTCAGTCGAACAATCTGAATTCGTATAACGGCACTGGCGGGGTTGTGCTGGGCGGTTTTCTGCGCCGTCTTTTGATCTCATTTGACCGCGGTGACATCACCAAGGTTCCGTTCAGCGATGACATCACACCGGAGAGCCGCCTGCTGATGCGACGCGACGTGCGCAACCGGGTTGCCGCTGTGGCTCCGTTTCTGACGTTTGATCGGGATCCCTACATGGTGGTCGGCGAAAATGGGCGGCTCTACTGGATGATGGATGCCTTCACATCGTCCGACACGTATCCCTATTCGGTGCACACGAGCATGAATGGCCAGTCGCTGAACTACATGCGCAACAGCGTGAAGGCGGTGATCGACGCATACGACGGCACAACGACGCTTTATGTGTTCGACAACGCCGATCCGATTCTGGCGGCATGGCGGGGCATTTTTCCGGGACTCTTTCGCGACGCTGCGGCGATGCCTGCAGAGTTGCGCAAGCATGTACGGTATCCAGAACTGCTGCTCAGCCTGCAGGCAGAGGTGTATGGCCTTTACCACATGACGGATCCCGAGGTCTTCTACAACCGCGAAGACCAGTGGACGGTTGCCACGCAGACCGGCCTGGGGGATCAAGGCGAGCAGACCTCCGAAGCAATGGCGCCGAACTTCGTGCTGATGAAACTGCCGGGCGAAGAGGGTCTGGAGTTCGTCGAAATTCTTCCCTTCACGCCGATCAACCGCAATAACATGATTGGCTGGATCGCGGCGCGCAGCGACGGCGAACACTACGGGACTGCCGTGGTTTACGACTTTCCGAAGACGCGGCTTGTGGATGGACCGCAGCAGATTGAGGCACGCATCGACCAGAATGCGCAGCTCTCGGGACAGCTTACGCTATGGAACCAGCAGGGCTCGCACGTGCGCCGCGGCAGCCTGCTGGTGATTCCGTGCGGAAAGGCACTGCTTTATGCGGAGCCTATCTACCTGCAAGCCCAACGCAGTCCCATGCCGGAGTTGCGGCTTGTCGTGCTTGCACTGCAGGACCGGCTCGCGTATGGACCGAACTTTGAGACGGCGCTGGCTTCGCTCTTCGGCTCCGCGGCTTCGTCATTGACCACGGCGGAAGGGCCGGCGCCTGCGCAAGCGCCCGCAGCGGCGGGCGCAGCACAGCCCGCTCCCGATCAGAACGCGCTGATCGGGCAGGCCAATCGCGACTTCGCCGATTACCAGCGGCTGACTGCTGAGGGCAAACTCACCGAGGCCGGACAGAAGCTCGACGATCTGAAACGGGTACTCAGTGAGCTGAACGCGCACGCGAAGTGATGACGGCGCAACGGATGCTCGCTGAGTAATTCGGCGAAAAGTTCCGAGGGACAGTTCATCGACCGGGATATCCCGCGGGGTTCGCGTTGACCTGCGATTAGGATACGGAGAGAGGCTCTCCTGCGAATGCCTGAAGGGAAGACGGCGCGATGAGAATACTGATTACCGGTGGATCTGGTTTTCTGGGCGCGCTGCTGGCGCGCACGCTGCTCCAGCACGGGCAGCTCGGGGGCGGGCCAGTCAACGAACTCGTGCTCGCTGATCTTCAACCGCCCCCCGATGATCTGCTGGCCGATGGACGCGTACGGGCGTTGACGGGCGCGCTGATTGCGCAGTGCGTTGGCCTGCGTGGCGAGAGCTTCGATGCGGTGTTTCATCTGGCGGGGGCGTTGTCGGCCGAGTGCGAGGCCGACTTCGATCTTGGCATGCGCTCGAATTTGGATTCAACGCGCGCGCTGCTGGAAGCGGTGCGCGCAGCGGGCAATGTGCCGCGTTTTGTCTTCGCGAGCTCGCTGGCAGTGTACGGCTCTGACCCCGGACTGCCGCTGCCGCAGATCATCCGTGAAGACACGCTGCCGACGCCGCAGTCCTCGTACGGCGTGCAGAAATTCATCTGCGAGCAGCTGGTGGCCGATTACACGCGCAAAGGTTTTGTGGACGGGCGAAGCGCGCGGCTGGTCACCGTGGTGGTCCGTCCGGGCAAGCCGAGTGGAGCGGCGTCCAGCTTTCTTTCCGGTATCATGCGCGAACCGTTGAAGGGCGAGTTTGCGGTTTGCCCGGTGCCGCCGGAGACCAAAGTCGCACTGGCTTCTCCGGCGCGTACCATCGCCGGACTGATTGCGGTTGCGGAAGCTTCGCGCGATGCACTTGGAGGGCGGATCGCCGTCAACCTGCCGGCGCTGACGGTGAGCGTTTCGGAGATGCTGGATGCTCTGGAGTCTGCAGCTGGAACGCAGGCACGCGCGCTCGTGCTGCTGCAGCCCGATGCGGAGATCACGCGCATCGTGGGCGGATGGCCGGCAGTTTTCGATAACACGCGTGCGGCGCGGCTGGGCCTTGAGCCGGACCCCGATTTCCTCTCGATTCTTCGCGCGTATCAGGCCGATCACGCGTGAGACCCAGACTTAATCACAACAAACTCACGGAGCAAGTGCATGCCGCGTTTTGCCGCCAACCTGACCCTCATGTACAACGAACACGATTTTCTCGACCGCTTCTCGGCCGCCGCTAAGGACGGCTTTACGGCGGTCGAGTTCCTGTTCCCTTACGAGCATCCGGCGCAGGCCATCGCGGAGCGGCTAAAGCAGCATGGACTACAACAGGCGCTCTTCAACGCGCCGCCCGGCAACTGGCGGGCGGGCGAGCGCGGCAATGCGGCGCTGCCGGGACGGGAAGCGGATTTCCGCACGGGCTTCGAACGGGCGCTCGAGTATGCGCGTGCCCTTGGGTGCCCGCGTATTCACTGCATGGCGGGTCTGACGCCGGATGGCGCCGACCGCAGCCGCATGCGCGCGGTTTATCTTGCCAATCTCGCGTGGGCTGCGGAGCTGGCGAGGCCTGCGGGCGTCGAGGTTCTGATTGAGCCAATCGCGCCGCGGAATATCCCGGGCTATTTTCTGAATCATCAGGAGGAGGCGCATGCGATTGCAGCCGAGATCGGAGCGCCGAATCTCAAGATCCTGATGGATCTGTTTCACTGCCAGGTGGCGGAGGGCGATCTGGCGATGAAAGTGCGCAAGTATCTCGCCGACCCCAGCCAGACGCGCGTGGGCCACTTCCAGGTTGCAGGAGTTCCGGAGCGGCACGAACCGGATACCGGCGAGGTGAACTATGAGTACGTGTTTGGCGTGATGGACGAGCTCGGCTATGAAGGCTGGGTGGGGTGTGAGTATGTCCCGAGCGGGAAGACCAGCGAAGGATTGGGATGGTTCAGGAAGAGTCGATCCGGGGAGAGGGTGGGTGATTGAATTCGTGCTTTCCCAAGTCTCAAAATCGAGACCTGGGGCACCTAGCCTTCATAATGAGCGGCGGCTCTTACGTTTTGCATCAGAACGGGGCCAATACTGGAACTCGTCTGCATAAAGGTCGCTGCTCAGATCTGTCACTCGTTGTTGCATTCGCGCCTGGGCATCGGCGATGGCATGGTTGTAGACTACAGGGCCAATCTCTTCGATAAAGAAATTCAGGAGCAGACCTGCGGGCAGCTCGCCAATAGCGCCCGAGAGGTTCTCTTCAAAGTAGCGCTGGATAGAGGCAATCGCCTGGGCGCGGATCGGCTTGGAAAGTTCAACGGGCGTCATGCATTCAAGCTCCGGCTCTGAACTTAACAGGCGAGGCGCCCTGGCTATTCAGTTCCAAAGGTTAAGGTCGTCGTGGAGTGGAAGGTCTGGCCTGGGCGCAGCTCGGTGCTGGGAAAGTCCGGATGGTTGGGTGAATCGGGAAAGTGCTGCGTCTCCAGGCAGAAGCCGGTGTTCCGCTCGTACTTCACACCGTGGCGGCCGGTGAAGGTGCCATCGAGGAAATTGCCGGAGTAGAACTGGATGCCGGGCTCGGTCGTCTCCACGGTCAGCTTGCGGCCGCTCTCGGGATCGACGACGGTTGCGGCGGGGTGCAGCGTCCCCATCTTGCCGTCGAGCACAAAATTGTGGTCGTAACCGCCGGCAAGCTTGAGCGCCTCGTAGTTGTCGTTGATGCGTGCGCCGATCACCTCAGGCTTGCGGAAATCGAGCGGGGTGCCGGCAACGGGTGCGAGCTTGCCGGTAGGAATTAGGCCTGAATCGGTCGGCGTGTACTTTTCGGCATCGATCTGGATCTTCTGGTTGAGGATGGTGCCCTTGTCGTCGCCGTTCAGATTGAAGTACGAGTGATTGGTGAGGTTCAGCACTGTGTCTTTGTCGGTGGTGGCCGAGTAGTCGAGACGCAGCGTGTTGCCTTCCAGGGTGTACTTGACGTGCGCGGTGAGCTTGCCGGGGAAGCCCATGTCGCCATCGGGGCTGACCAGCGTGAACTCGACTCCGTTGGGCACTTCATGCGACTGCCACACGTGCTGATCGAAGCCGATAGTCCCGCCGTGCAGCGCGTTGGGGCCATTGTTGATGGGAATCTGGTAGGTCTTGCCGTCGAGTGAAAATTTACCCAACGCGATGCGATTGCCGTAGCGGCCTACGATGGAACCGAAGTGGGTCTTGTCGTCCTTGAGGTAGTCCTGCAGCGTGTCGTAGCCGAGCACGATGTCCGCAACTTTGCCGTTGCGATCGGGGGTGCGGATGCTTACGATCTTGGCTCCGTAGGCCATGACCCGAACCTCAATATCACCGCTCTTCAGCGTGTAGATCGGAACAGCGGTTCCCTGCGCGGTATGACCCCATATCGACATCTTCACTTCTCCTTGCGCGATGGCGCTAAAGGCCACGGCGACGACAAATGTGGCTGCAACCAATCCAGAGACTCGTCTCACAGTTTTCCTTTTCCTCCGGCGGTTCGCGCCAGGCGGGTCAGTAATTCTCGGACAATTCAATATAGACGATCCGGATGGGTAAGCCAGTGCTGACTACATCAATAGATCCGGCTGGCGATGACCTGGGTGCCGGTGGCGTTGGATTCGATGCTGGTGGAGCGCAGCAGAACCTCAAAGTAGCGAAGTGAGCCATCGGGACGCGAAGCGCGCTTGAGGATGGGCGCAATGGCGGAGGGGTGAAGCAGCATCTCGGCGGCGGCCTGGGTTCCGGCCACGTCAAGGCCCTCGAGGATCAGCAGGTGCCCATTGCCGCTCAGGTTGGGAAGAAAGGCGATGAGGGCGAAGGTCTCATGCGCGGGCTCGTTCCAGTGGCTCGCGTAGGTGGTTGCCTCGCCGGGCTGCGGCTTCACGTTGATGATCTCGGCGCCCTCCATGCCGGGACGGTCGACGATGCGGAAGTTCGCATTGGTCTCAGCAATTGCAGCCCAGGGATTGCTGCCCACTGAGCCGATGATGACGGCGTTGGCGCTCTTGAGATCGTCGAGGCGCAGATCGCGCGGAAAGCGAATGAAGACGCGCTGCGGATCGTCTTCTTTGAGATGGGCAAGCGAAGAGGCGATCTGCAGGTCTACGAACGGAACGAGTTCCTGCGAGCGCAGGTCGGACGTGCTGTGTGCATCGACGCCGCTGAGGGGCATCTCCTCATAGTGGCCCGCGATGTATTCGGCAAGCGGCATCGGGCGGTGGGCGAGGTCTTCGAGAAGATTGAAGCCGGCGTCAGAGGGCACGATATAGCTGTTGCCCGGGCCGCTGAACAGTGCCGCCCACAGCGGCTGCGCAGGCTCGACGGGCTGCTGCGGGGCCTGGCCGCGCCTGGCTACGTACCAGGTGAGCCCGATCAAAACAGTGCTATAGGCCACGGCCAGGAGCACGGTGCGGAACCAGTTTTTGCGTTTCGATTGAGCCGGTGCTGCCGTTTCGGCGACCGGGACAGGTGCCTCGCGCTCCTCGTCGGCCGGGCGGTCCTCCGCGGCAGGCAGAAACACCGGCACGTAACCGCCTACGGGAATATCGATGCGCACCGGCTCAGAGCTACCCTCGCCCGCAAAGTGCTCGGCCAGGCGCTTGCGGAGCTGGCGGGCGTAGTTGCGGACGATATTGTCTTCGAGTGTGCGGTAATCGGCGGGGCGGTCGAAGACCTGTACGCCAATCTGATGCTCCGTGATCTCGTCCGCGCGGCCTTCGAGCGTTTCGGCGACCACGAACAGAAGAAATTTTGAGAGCAGCGGCGAACGAGCGAAGTGCGGCCCAGCAACCACGCGCTGCGCCAGTTCCCAGTGCGGATCGTCCTGCAGAAGAGAGGCGCGTCCGTCCCGCGGCAGCGGTGTTTTAGGCTTTTGAGGAAGGGCGGTGAAGCGGTCCATGACGGTCATCTCCAGGCAACTGCCCAGTTGCGGAAAGCCAGGGACTTCGAACGGCCCACAGTGTTGCTCCGTTTTTCTTCTGACTGCGACCCTGTGTTCACAATGAGTGGATTCGAAGCCGGAACCTTAGCGGTTCATGACGACCACATAATCTATTCGGTTCGCGCTTCGGGGATCTTGAAAAATCTCGCAGGATGATTTTAATCCAGCAGCGCCGCGCCACACCACCGCTGGAGATGAATTCGCGGTGAAAGATCACACCTGGGTCAGCCACGGGGCTGATTCCGATCGTTTAACAAACAATTAAATCCCGCATTATATGCTGAAGATTCAATAGGTTACATCGACTGCTCACTAGTGTATACCCCGTGGTCCCACGTCGGGTAAACACTCCCGAAGTGCGTTCAAGTGCTCTACCGTGACACTGCCCGCCAAGTCCTGTCCGGGCATTACACAAATTTTGAAATTTTTGTCGGAGGTCGGAAAACAGATTATGAAATCTGGAAATAGATTGAGGAACGCCAGGCTATGGTCCGCTGTTTTGGGCCTGCTGGTCGCACTCTGTATCCCCGGAAGAGTGGCAGCGCAGCTGGATCGCGGCGAGATTACAGGAACGGTCCAGGACCCGAGCGGCGCGGTGGTTGCGAACACGCGAATCATGCTGACGAATGATGCCACGGGCGTGAAGTCTCAAACCGTCTCCACCAGTACCGGCACTTACGTCTTCGATAACCTGCTTCCGGGCACCTATACGATCGAGGCGGCCACCAGCGGTTTTCAGAAATACGTCGAGCATGGACTCATCGTCCATGTGCAGCAGGTGCTCACCGCAGACGTTCATCTTTCGACCGGCAACGTGGAGCAGAGCATCACGGTAACCGCAGCGGCGCCGCTGCTGCAGGCAGAAAACGCCGCACTTGGCCAGACCGTCACGAACCGCGAGGTGAATGATCTGCCTCTGGTGACCCGCGACTGGGGCGCCCTGGCCGAACTTTCAGCCGGTGTAGCGACAGCGCCACCGGGACAGCCGACTGCCGACTCCGGCAGCACTGCCAGCGCATACTTCTCCTCGAATGGTGGCAATGTCTGGCAAAACGACTTCCGGCTGGACGGCATCAACGACAATATTGAGTTCTACGGCGGCAACTATACGGGAACCAACGCCGCGATCGTGCCTCCGCCGGATGCAGTGCAGGAGTTCAAGGTACAGACCGGCGATTTCAACGCCGAGTTCGGCCACTCTACCGGCTCGGTGGTCAATGCGGCCGTCAAGTCCGGCACCAACGGCCTGCACGGCGATTTGTGGGAGTACGTTCGCAATAACGACCTGAACGCGAATTACTACTTCAACACCAATGCAAACGGCGCGGCCAAGCCGATCCCGTCGTACCACCAGAACCTCTTTGGCGTGACAGCCGGCGGCCCGGTCTACATTCCGCGCGTGCTTCAGGGCAAAGATCACACCTTCTGGTTCTTCGATTACCAGGGCGGCCGCTATGTATTGCCTGAGCCGGCCGGCGGCGAGACCGTCCCCACCATGAATATGGTGAACAGCGGATTCAGCAACCTGCAGGACAACATTACCTACAACAGCGGCACTGCAACTGATGCGCTGGGCCGCGTCTTCCCGCACGGGACCATTCTTGATCCGGCAACGACGCGTATGCTTCCGGCAAGTGGCGTCGATCCGGTCACTGGTCTCACCGGCACGCCGGGCGCGTACGTGCGCGATCCTTTTTATGGGTGCAACTCAGGCGGCTGCCCCAGCTTCTTGGGAAACAGCACTACCAACTTCACGACCGCGAGCCAGGAGGCGCTGCTCAACGTTATTCCCACCTCACGGCTCGATCCCAATGCCGTCAAGCTGCTGGGTGTTTATCCGCACCCGCTCTCTTCGGGGCTCACGAACAACTACTCGAGCTATGTGCCGATCGAGGACCACAACACCAATACCTACGACATCCGCATCGATGAGAACATCAACCCCAACAACATTCTCTTCGGTGTGTTTGACCGCAGCCTGTACACGACCGACGTTCCATCGAACTTCCCCGGTGTAGCCGTAGGCGAAACCGGCGGACGCGTCGACAGCCTGCCGGCCTACGCATGGGCAGTGGGTTATACGCACGTGTTTACGCCGACACTGACCAACGAGATGCACGTGGGCATGGTGCACAGCGACAAGCTGCAGCGCTCAGTCTACGGCAACACCTTTGGTATCCCCGCGCAGTATGGCATTCAGGGTGTGCAGCAGGTGGCCAACAACGGCGGCCTGCCGCCGATCACCATCAATGGCCTGACGCATATCGGCGTAGGCAATTACACACCGACGCTGCAGTACGTGTGGAGCATCGAAGGCGCAGATGCCGTCACGAAGGTCTATCGCAGCCACACCTTCAAAATTGGTCTGCAGGTGGACGATCTTGAAGGCGACATCTCGCAGCCTCCGCAGGGCCGCGGCGACTTCAACTTCAACGGACAGTACACCGACATTCCCAACAAGAACAGCAACCTGAACGGCATCGGCGACCTGCTGCTGACGCCGATTGCTTCCACGGTACCCGGTGGTAGCGGCGTGAACAACGTCGGTGGCATGAGCAGCTTCTCGGGTTCCAATATCGCTGCCACGGACGATCATCGCTGGTACTGGGGCGCATTCTTCCAGGATGACTGGAAGGTGACGCCGAACCTCACGCTGAACCTCGGTGTGCGTTGGGACTACTTCACTCCCTACGCGGAGACCCGCGGCTTCCAGGCAAACTTTATTCCCAATGGCGGCAACGGCTCGACGGGCACCTACTACATGTCGACCAAGGGCTGTGCTGTGCCGCGCTCCACGGCCTTCAACAACCTGCTGACCGCAAGCAACATCACGCTTGACTGCGTGCCGAACCTGACGCTGGGCAGCGCACAGAAGACCAACTTTGCGCCGCGCATCGGGTTCGCCGATCGCCTCACATCGAAGTTGGTGGTGCGTGGCGGCTTCGGCACGGCTTACGGTGCATTGGGCAACCTGGGTTACGGCGGCACGCTCGGCACCAACTATCCGTTTGTCTACGTGCAGTCGATTCCCAGTCCCGATTCGCAGCACTCCATCACGCTGCCCAGCGGCAAGCCGGCGACCATGGAACAGGCATTCAACGAATACAACTTCCAGAGCCCGACGGTGAGCACCGGCCAGGGTCTGAATCTCTACGGACGGCAGTACAACTTCCAGACGCCGTACATCGAGACGCAGAACCTGACCATTCAGGACATGTTCACCAGCCACGATTCCATCCAGGTTGGCTATGTGGGATCGGAAGGCCGTCACCTCGACAACCTTGGCTACAACAACAGCAACACGCAGATTCTGCCGGTCGGCCAGAATGCGCAGACCTCGGGCGGCATTCCTTATCCGAACTTTGCCCGCAACTCTACCTACGAAACCACGAACGCCACCAGCAGCTACAACTCGCTGCAAGCCACCTATGAGCACCAGATGAGTGCGGGCCTGTATCTGCTGGCGAATTACACCTGGAGCAAGTGCATGAGCGATCAGCACACCCAGGCCGAACAGAACCAGCAGTATCGCGCCGAATGGCTGCCGGGATTCGGCATGGCGCGCGACTACTCGCTGTGCGACACGGACGCGACCCACATTGTGCACGTCGCCGGCACGTACGACCTGCCCTTCGGACGGGGACGCACGTTCGGGTCCACGATGAACAAGGCGGCGGATCTTGTCGTGGGTGGCTGGGAACTGGGCAGCATCTACAGCTTCGAAAGCGGCCAGCCATTCACCGTTACCTGCCCGGTGGCAACAACCGCCGACTTCGGATGTTTTGCCAACCTTACCGGTCAGGGACTCTACTCAGGCGGACATCATATTACGCAGTGGCTTAACCCCGGTGCGTTTGCCCAACCGCCTGCAGCCACAACCGCCGGCCAGGTCGACTTTTCCCCCTTGGGAGGCGGCCAGGAACAGGCGCGTGGACCGCACTACACCAACCTCGACTCGTCGCTGCTGAAGAACTTCCACTTCACGGAAGCCACCTATCTGCAGTTCCGGGCCGAAGCCTACAACGTAACCAACACGCCGCCATTCGGGCAGCCTGGGCAGCTGAACTTTACCACAGCCAAGTTCAGCGCCATCACCAGCACCAAGAACAGCAACGGTAACAACGGAGCGCGTACGCTGCAGCTGGCTCTGAAGCTGTTCTACTAAGCAACTGGAGTTTGGTTGTTGACTCCCCAATTCCCGCATCCGGTGCATTCGCTGCGCACCGGATGCGGTTTTTTTGCGATCGGCACGAAGGCTATGAAAAGTGTCGATCGGCAACGTTTAAGACGTATCCTGAAGATGAAAACGAAAATGAAAATGACTAAGTTCATCCGATTGGTCCGTGCCCTCTTTGGGATCGGGTTGCTCTGCGCGATCTGCAGTGCGGCTCAAACCTCTGCAACTTCTAATGGACCCGTTACAGAGACGGTTCTCGAAGGCACAGTGCACGGCGCGCAGAACCAGAGCTACGTGCAGGTGCCGTTTCAGGTGCCGGCGGGAACGGAACGAGTGACCATCACGTTCGCCTATACCGAGAAAGAGCAACACACGAATCTCGATCTGGGAATGCTCGATCCCGCAGGGCTGCGCTGCTGGAGCGGCGGCAACAAGTCGATGCTCACGGTGGGCCTTTCGGATGCGACGCCATCCTGCCTACCGGGCGCAATTCCCGCGGGCATGTGGAACGTGCTGATCGGCGTGCCTAACATCCGCGCACATGTCGAGTCGCACTACACGATTCATGTGTACCTGTCGAAGACCGGCGCCGTGGCGCAGCAGCCGGCCCTGCTGCGCGAGCCGCTGCGCACTGGTCCGGCATGGTTCCGCGGCGACCTGCACATGCACACGGCGCACAGCGATGGACAATGTCCGAGCCAGACGGGCAAGATGGTTCCCTGCCCTGTGTTCTTTACCGTGGATGCCGCGGCGCGGCGCGGGCTTGACTTCATCGCCATTACCGATCACAACGCCACATCACATTACGATGCGATGCGCGAACTGCAGCCCTACTTCGACAAGCTGCTGCTGATTCCGGGACGCGAGATCACGACGTTTCAGGGGCACATCAATTTTCTGGGCACGACAGATTTTCTCGACTTCCTGCTTGCGGCTGGCAATGTGCCAGATGTGAATACGCTGCTACGCAATGCGGACGCGCTGGGCGGGATCACTTCGATCAACCATCCCACGTCGCCGAGCGGCGAGATCTGCCTGGGCTGCGGCTGGACACCGGCCACGAAAGTGGACATGCATCTGCTGACGGGTGTGGAAGCGGTGAACGGGGGCAGCGAACGGGAAGGCCTCTCCGGGATCCCTTTCTGGGATAAGGAACTGAACGAGGGTTGCCGGCTGACAGGAATCGGCGGAAGCGATAATCATCGGCCGATGGAGCCGCTCGACCGCATGAGCTCGATTGGAATGCCGACGACAGTGGTTTATGCGAGCGAGCTTTCAACGCCCGCAATTCTCAATGGGATTCGCGCCGGGCATGTGTTTATCGATCTTGGAGGAACGCGGGACCGGATGCTGGAGTTCAGCGCGAGCGCAGACGGCGCGCAGGCGCAGGCAGGCGATGC
>Ga0335073_10001452_pt1 | contig 31716 bp, 32 predicted proteins | sample Lox_Sample_22_FD_207093 | JGI IMG/M metagenome (GOLD analysis project Ga0335073, IMG submission 207093) | Soil microbial communities from Loxahatchee National Wildlife Refuge, Florida, United States - Lox_Sample_2.2 | ecosystem: Environmental > Terrestrial > Soil > Wetlands | place: USA... | reverse complement strand
GTCGCCTGATAGGGACCAAGCGTGCCGGCGACCGTGCCCAGCCGCACAAAGCCCTTGTCCGCCGCCTCGAGATCGAGGGGAAGCGACAAGAGCGCCGCTTGCGCCTTCCCGTCCTCGAGCGCCTTCCACCGCGCGCCGCTGCTGCCGACCGGGACATAGCTCACCGCGTCCTTGGCGACACCGGCGCGGGCCAGCATGTCCTGAAGCGCGAAGCTGAACCCTGTCGTCAGCGCGTCGACCGCCATGGTCTTGCCCTTGAGCGCGGCGATCCCCTTGGTTCCCGGCGCGGCGACGAGGGTCAGGAAGCCGCTATCCATGCCCATCACGGCGACGAGGTCCATGGGACCGCCGAGATCGGCTTCGCCCCGCCCGTCGCGATAGGCGACGACATTGTCGAGCGCCGTCAGCAGCACCTGATAACTTCCGGCGGCAAGGCCTTTGAACTGATCGACCGAGCCTTTGGGATGCGACAGCGTGACCTCGATCCCCGCGCGCTGAAACAGGCCTTGTTGAATGCCCGCGAGCACCGGCAGGTTCGAGGCGCCCGGAAAGGCATTGACGCCAATCGTCTCCGCCGCGCGCGCCGGCGCGACGGCAGCGGCAAAAGCGGCGGCAAGCAGCAGCGGCTTCAACATTCGTCTGTTCCCCCAACCCTTCATACGCATGCTATCCTCTACCCTGCCCTCCGCCTCAAGGGGAGAGTGAATAACAAGAACGCTGAATTCGGGGAGAGGAAACATGATCGGCATGCGCCTCGCGCTCGTCGCGCTCGCGCTCCTCGTGTCGCTGAAGGCGAGCGCCGAGGAGATCAAGCTCGCGACATCCCGCCTTCTCGCCTATGTCGCGGTGCCGTTGATGATCGACAACGGCTTCCTCGCCGACGAGGGGCTGAAGGTCGACCTCGTCACCTTCGACTCGGCGCAGCCCATCACGGTCGCGGTGATGTCGGGCGACGTGGATTTCGGCGTCGGCGGACTGTCGGGCGCCTTCTTCAATCTCGCCGCGGGCGGAAAGCTTCGCATCATCGCCGCCGGCACGCGCGAGATGCCCGGCTTCAACGGCTTTGCCTATTTCGTCTCGAACCGCGCGTGGGCGGAGGGGCTTCGCAGCCTTACGGACCTGCCGCATCATTCCGTCGGCGTGACGCAGCTTGGCACCACGCTCGAATACAGCCTCGGCCTCGCGGTCGAGAAATACCGGCTCGATTTCTCGACCATCCGCGTCATGGCGATGAACTCCAACACCAATCTCGTCGCGGGACTGGTCGGCGGCCAGCTCGATGCCGGCGTGGTGCCCAGCGCAATCCTGCAGCCCGAGATGGAGCGCGGCACGGTGAAGCGGCTTGCCTGGGTCGGCGACGAGGTGCCGGGGATCCAGAACAACGTCGCCTATGCAAGCGAGCGCGTCATCACGCAAAACCCCGACCTCGTGGCCCGCTTCCTGCGCGCCTATCGCAAGGCGGCGCGGCTCTACCATGACGCCGTCGCCGACAACGACGAGAAACGGCGCGACGGCCCGCACTTCAAGGAAGTCGTCGCCAGCGTCGCGCAATTCGGTCATCTCACCCCGGAGCAGGCCTTGGGCGTGCTGCCATGGATCGACCGCGACGCGCGGGTCGACATCGCCGATGTGAAGCGGCAGATCGCCTGGTACCGCAGCCAGGGCATGATCAAGGGCGATGTCGATCTCGACGCGTTCCTCGACCGCCGCTTCGCCGAAGCGCTGCCGCCGCAGCCTTAAACCGCGACGCGGAAGATCGCCTTGCCGTCGACCTTGCGGTCGCGCAAATCGGCGGCGACGGCGGGAAGCTCGCGCCAGTTCCGCTCGGGCGTGACCTGCGGCTTCAGCGACCCGTCCGCGACCAGCCCTGCGAGCAGCGCGAGATCGGGCGCGAACGATTCCTCCGGGCCCGACGTGTAGGAGTGGAAGGATTGGATGCGCGCATTGTTGGCGGTCATGAAATCGCGGAAGCTGAGGCTCGTCGGCTCGCCCGATGAATTGCCGAAGATCACGACGGCGCCTTTCGGCTCGACCCGCTTCAGAGCCTCGGCAAGCGATGCGCCGCCCACGGATTCGAGCACCAGCGCATAGCGCCCCTCGGCCTTCTCGATGCCGGTGACGATCTCGGCGGCGCCCAGCGCGGCCAGATTGCGTCCGCGCCCGGGCCCGCCCACCACGGCGGTGACGCGGGCGCCGGCGCGCGCCGCGATCTGCACCGCGAGATTGCCGACGCCGCCCGCCGCACCGGTCACCAGCACGCGCCGCCCGACCAGCGGGTCGCCATAGCGCAAGGTGCGGAGCGCCGTGATCCCCGCGACCGGCAGCGCCGCCGCGTGCGCGAAGCCGACCGCGTCCGGCAAGGGCGCGATGCGATGGACCGGCGCCGCGACGCGCTCGGACCAGCCGGCGCCGTCGACGATCGCGACGACGCGCGTCCCCGCCTTTGGCCCCGATCCATCGGCGGCGGCCGTCACGACGATGCCGCTCACATCCTGTCCCGGCCGCCACCCTTCGGGCCGGATCCGCATCAAGGTCAGCTCGCCGCGGTTCAGCGAGAAATCATGCACCGCGATGACCGCTTCGTCGCGCGCCGGCGTGGGCTCGGCCACCTCGCGCAGCTCGACCGGTGCGGCGGCGCTGGACGTGTTGACCAAGGCGAGCATGGTTGCCTCCTTCGATGTCGGGCGACCATAGTATCGCGAGGACCCGGGAATGGGAGAGGATTGAGGCCATGGGCACGGCGATCACCATCAAAGAGGACGACGTGCTCGTGGTCGTCGATGTGCAGCAGGATTTCTGCCCCGGCGGCAACCTCGCCGTGCCACAGGGCGACGAGATCGTGTCGCTGGTCAATCGTCTCGGCACACGCTTTGCCAACGTGGTGCTGACCCAGGACTGGCACCCCGAAGGGCATCTGTCGTTTGCGTCCTCGCATCCCGGAAAGAAGCCCTATGACCGCGTCGAGATGCCTTATGGCGCGCAGATCCTGTGGCCCGACCACTGCGTCCAGGGCACGTCGGGCGCGGATTTCCATCACCGCCTCGACATTCCGCACGCCGCGCTCGTGATCCGCAAAGGGTTTCACCCGGCGATCGATTCCTATTCCGCCTTCTTCGAGAACGACCACACGACACCGACCGGGCTCGCGGGATATCTGCGCGAGCGCGGCCTGAGGCGCGTGTTCCTGGCCGGGCTCGCCCTCGATTTCTGCGTCGGATATTCGGCACTCGACGCGGTGCGCGAGGGTTGCGCCGCGCTCGTGATCGAGGATGCCTGCCGCGCCATCGATGTCGATGGCAGTCTCGCCGCGATGCGCGAACGCTTCCACGCCGAGGGCATCGCGTGCCTTGATTCGGCGGCGCTCGACTGAGCTAGCGGCCGATCGCCGCCGCGGGAGCCGGCGGGAACATGCCGTGCTTCACGACGAAGGGGCCGATCGCGCGCATGTCGACCTCGACGATCGAGAATCCCGTCGCCTGAAGCGCCGCCGCGAAGGCGGGCCCGAACCCGTCAAGCGCGCCGACGCGGCGATGCGGGATGCCGAGGCTTTCCGCCAAAAGGCCGAATTGCGGCGTCTTCAGGTCGGCATAGCATTGGCGGCCGCCATACATATTGTCCTGGATGTTGCGGATGACGCCGTAGCCGCCGTCATTCATCAGGATCATGACGATGTCGGCGCCGGATTCGGCCGCGGTCGCAAGCTCGCCCAGATTGAGCGCGAGCCCGCCATCGCCCACGAGCGCCACGGTCTTGCGCCCGCCGCCCGCGAGCGCGGCGCCCACCGCCATCGGCAGCCCTTGGCCGATCCCGCCGCCCATCGCATGGACCGCCGCGCGCGGATCCCGGACCGCCGGCGCGCGGTTGCCCCAGGTGGTGCTGGAAAGGGTGATGTCGCGCACCCACAGCGCGTCGCGCGGCATGAGCTGCTCGACGGCTTCGAGCAGCGGGCCATAAGGCTCGATACCCCGCCTCATCCCGGCCTCGGCCTCGCGCCGCGCCGCCGCCACATCGGCGGCAAACGCGGGATCGATCGACAGGCGCGAGCCGACACGATCCGCCAGCCCCTCGAGCGCGAGCCGTGCGTCGCCATGGACGAACAGCGCGCACGGATATCCCCGCCCCTCGGCCGCGGGATCGACATCGATGCGCGCGCGCTCGAGCGGCAGGCGCAGATTGTAGGTGCGCGTCTCGTTGCTGCGCAGATGCGAGCCCGCCACGATCATGAGATCGACGGTGTCGTAAAGCTTCTCGACGGGCGGCGTGGCGCCATAGACGCCGAGGCTCATCGGATGATCGTCGGGCAGGATGCCGCGCCCCGCGGCCGACGTGACGACGCCGATCCCCATGGCGGCAAGCCGTGCCACCGCAGCGGGCGCCTCGCGCGCGCCGCCGCCGACCCACAGGAGCGGCCGCTTCGCCCGCTTGAGGCGCTCGGCGAGCCGGTCGAGCGCCCGCGGATCGGGCGCCATCAGCGGCGCCGCGACGGGAGCGAACGCCGCCGGCATGTCCACACCCTGCTGCTGCACGTCGATCGGAATCTCGATGCTGACCGGTCCTTGCGGCGCCGTGAGGGCGATCGTCGCGGCTTCGCGCAGGACCGAATGAGCCTCGCCCGGCGACGTGATGCGGAACGCGGCCTTCGACACCGCGCTCAGCATCGCCAATTGCGCGGGCGCCTCGTGCAGATAGCCGAATCCGCGATCGAGGAAGGGTCTGTCCACTTGGCCGGTGAAATGAAGGAGCGGCGTGCCGGCGGTGACCGCCTCGACCAGCGCGCCGGCGGCATTGCCGGCGCCGGTTCCCGTGCTCGTGACCGCGACGCCCAGCCCGCCCGAAACGCGCGCCGCCGCGTCGGCCATGTTGGTGGCGCCCGCCTCGCCGCGCGCCGGCACGAAGCGGATCTTCCGGCGCCGGTCGATGGCGTCGAGGATCGGGATGTTGTGCACCGAGACGACGCCGAAAGCGAGCGCCACGCCCTGCGCCTCGAGGAAAGCGGCGATCAGGTCGCCCACGGTCTCAGGCATGGATGAGGCTCTTTCCGATAGGAGCCGGCGCGCCCATCTCCCGAGGCGCGCCCAGCATCGCCGAAATGGCGGCCGCCGCGGCCACGACGCGATCCTTGAGATCGCCGCGCACGAAGGCATCCGCGGTGGTGTCGACCGCGACCGCGTTGATCGCGGCGACGGCGCGTCCGGTTCGGTCGCGCACCGGCGCCGCGACCGAGGTGACGCCGGGCTCGAAATACGAGCGGCTGAGGGCAAAGCCGAGGCGGCGATCCTCGGCAAGCAGCGCCTCGAGCGCCGCAAGCGTCGTCGGCGTCTGCGCGGTATGCGCCTCGAGCGGATGGTCGCGATAGAGCGCCGCGAGCTCGCCATGCGAAAGATCGGCGAGCATCACGCGGCCGATCACCGTCGCGTGCGCGGGAAGGGTGCTGCCGACGCTGACATTGCTCGTGATGGCGCCGCGGCTCGGATGCCGGCTCAGATAGATCATCCCGGTCCCGTTGCGGATCGCGAGATGGATCGAGCAATTGGTCTCGTCGCGCAAGGCGGCCAGCACCGGATCGCTGAGCTCGACGATGTCGAGCGAGCCCAGATACTCGAACCCGATATTGAGCACCGCCGGGCCCAGCGCATAGGCGCCGCCGCCTTCGGCTCGCCGCAAAAACCCCATCTCCTCGAGCGCCGCCACGAGGCGATGCACGGTCGAGCGCGGGATGTTCAGCTCGCGCGCCATCTCGGGCGGGCTGATCGCCGGCCGCGCGCGCTTGAACAGGCGCAGGATATTGAGGCCGCGCTCGAGCGCGGGCACCAGGGCGCGCGCGTCGGTCATGATGCTTCTACAAAGCGCATGAGCGCGTCGTCGAACGGACCCGGCGCCTCGATGTAGCAGGCATGGCCCGGGCCATGAATCGTCTCGTACCGCGCGCCGGCAATCGCCGCCGCGACCTTTTTGCAGCTTGCCTCTGGCGTCACCGTGTCGGCGCTGCCGCATAGCACCAGCGTCGGCACCTTGATGCCGCGCGCCTCTTCGAGGATGTCGCCGCGCCCGAGCATACGCACCGCTTGCGCGTATCCGTCGGGACGCATCTGCTGCATCACCGCGCGCACCAGCATGAGGGCGCGCTTGGGCGCTTGCGGCGACATCACTTGCGGCGCACGCTGCTCGGCGAGCTTGGCGGGACCAAGCGCCGCCATGTCCTTCAAGCGCCCATCGACCCGCAGGCTGCGCAGATCCGGCGCGGCGCTCGCATAGCCCGGGGTCGGCGACGCAAGGACGAGCTTCTCCACCCGCTCCGTGCCGGTGAGCCGAGCGAAGGCGGCGGCCGGCAACGCGCCCATCGAATGGCCCAGCAGGATGAACCGCGTCAGGCCGATCGCGTCGACGAACCCCAGAAGCGCCCGCGCATAATCGGCCGGTTCCGGCTCCGCCTGCGGCAGCGGGTCGGACCCGCCATAGCCCGGCGCGTCCCAGGCGAGAACGCGCATGCCGCGCGAGGGCAGCGACACGAATTGCGGGCCCCACGAGGCCGCGAGCGAGCTCACCCCGTGAAGCAGCAGCAGCACCTTCTCGTTGTCATAGCCCGATTCGCGATAGGCGATGTGGCGCCCCGACACGGTCACCTGACGCAGCGGCGGCGAGCCGGTCTCATAAGCGAGCAGATCCTGCTCCATCATTTGCCTCCCGAATTATTGCGCGCCGGACGGTTGCGATTACTTCCGCTTCAGCTTCGCGACCGGATGATCCGGCGGATAGGTCGGGGTGACCGGCTTGGACGCGCCCAGCATGACGCACATGAGCGCGTCCTCCTCGCCGTCATTGCGAAGCCCGCGATAGACCCCGGCCGGGACGGAACAGAGGTCGCGCTCGCCAAGCTCGGTCTCCCAGGTCTCGCCGTCCTTTTCGAAGAACAGCTTGATCGAGCCGCGCATCATGAAGAACACCTCCTCGACGTCGGTGTGGATGTGCAGCGGCCCTTCGCATCCCGCCGGCAGCAGCATCGTCGAGAACGTGAAATGCTCGGCCGGGACAGCGTTGTCGTCATCGGCGACGCCGGTGCCGCCGGTGCCGACATATCGGAGCTGCGCGCGACGGTACTTCTTGTCGAAATCGGCCTGGAACTTGAGCGCGTCCCAGTCGTATTTCCGGGTCGCCAGCCGCGCGATGCGCGTCTTCAAGGTCGCTTCAAGACTGTTGGGGTTGGAACTCATCATCGCTCTCCATCAATTCATCACGAAGCCGCCATTCACCGGAAGCAACTGACCGGTGACGAAGCCCGCTTCGTCGGACAACAGGAACAGGACCGCGCCCACCACGTCTTCCGGCATCTGCCGGCGCGGCATGGCGCGGTTATCGACGTAAAGCCGGTGGCGATCGGCGGGGACATAGTCGGTTGCCTCGACGATGGTGAGGCCGGGCGCGATCGCGTTGACGACGACGCCGTCGGGACCAAGCTCGCGCGCGAGCGAGCGCGTCATGGCGATGATGGCGCCCTTGCTCGCGACATAGTGAAGGAGCTTGGGCGCGCCCCAGAGCGCCGTATCGGACGCGAGATTGACGATCCTGCCGGCGCCCGAGCGGCGCAGATAGGGTGCCGCGGCGCGGGTCACGAGCCAGGTGCCGCGGATATTCACCGTCATCACCGCGTCCCAGGTCGGGATATCGATCTCCTCGAACCCTTTGCCGCCGATGCCCGTCGCGATCGCCGCATTGTTCACGAGCCCATCGAGCCCGCCGAGATGGTCGATCGACGCCGCCATCGCGGCCTCGATCGATCGCGCGTCGGCAAGATCGACCGGCACGAAATGCGCGCCCAACGCGTCGGCCGCGGCGCGACCTTCCTTCTCGAGCCGGTCGGCGAGCACGACGCGCGCGCCCGAAGCGGCGATCGCGGCCGCGAAGCTGCGCCCCAGCCCGCGCGCGGCGCCGGTCACGAGAATGCGCTTGCCGGCAAGACCGATCATTGCGCCGCGACTTTGGCGGCGGCGAGCGCCGCCACTTGCTGCTCGGCCAATTGACGCAGGCGCCGGCGCACGCGGGACATGCCGGTGTCATGCTGATAGAGGAACTCGTGGTCGCGCGCGTCGTCGGCCATCGCCTCGAGGATGACGCGGTCCTGCTCCAGCACGTCCCAATGCAGCCCTTCGAGCCGGTTGCGGTAGAAGAACCGCCACGCGTCGCGCTGCCAGCCGTCGACCTTGCGGCAGCGCCAGAAGAACACGCGGCAATTATGCTCGTCGACCGGCGTGACGGAGCCGATGATGGTGAAGCTGCCGCCGGGGCCGGCATCCTTGCGATAAGGGATGGAAAGCCGCATCCAGGGCAGCCCGGTCTCGCCCCATTCGACCCAGTCGAAATTGACGTCGCGCTGCCCGACCTTCTCGAACAGGAAGCCACCATTGGTGCCGACGATGCGCATCACCGCGGTCTTGTCGCCCATCGCCATCGAATGCGAGCTCGCGTGGAGATAGGCCCCGTGCATCGGGTCCATCACGTTCTCGAGCGCATAGCGGTAATTGCATTTCCAATGGGCGGTGCAGAGGAACTGGCTCCATTCGTCGGAGACCAGCTCCTCGGGGAGATCGAGCGGCGCGGGCTCGCGATGAAGCGCGTCCCCGAACCACGCGAAGATCGCGCCGTTGCGCTCGGCCACCGGATATGCGCGGACCGCGTGCTGGCCTTCGAGCGGACAGGATTGCTGCGCCGGCACGCGCACGACCCTGCCGTCGGACGCGACCTCGATGCCGTGATACCAGCAGGCGAGACGCCCGCCCAGATTCCAGCCGAGCGACAGGCGCGCGCCGCGGTGCGGGCAGCGGTCTTCGAGCGCATGGACCGCGCCTTCTTCATCCCGCCACAGGACGATGCGCTCGGACAGGCGCGTCAGCCCGATCGGCGCGTGATGCACCATCCAGCTCGGCACGAGCGGATACCAGAAATTGCGCGGACCGCGATTGACGAGGCGCTCGATCTCCGCGGATTCAGTCGGCAGTTCAGCCATGATTCCTCCGTCACAGCCCCTCGGCGCCCGTCGTGCGCGCCGGAATGTAATGCAGCACGCGGCCTTCGAGCCACGTCACCGCCAGATAGGCGACAATGCCGATGAGCGTCAGCAGGATGATCGCGACGAACACCATCGGCGTATCGGCGGCGCCTTCGCCATAAGAGAGCAGGAACCCCAGCCCCATGTTGCCGCCCACGAGCTCGCCCACCACCACGCCGATGACGGCCAGCGTCGAGCCGATCCGAAGGCCCGCGAAAAGCTGCGGCATCGCCGCGCGGAACTCGATCTTCCAGAACACCTGGAGCCGCGATGCGGTGAACGAGCGCGCCAGGTTGATGAGGTCGCGGTCGACCGTGCGGATCGCGGTCAGCACGTTCACCATGATCGGAAAGAACACGATCAGCACCGCGACCAGGATCTTCGGATAGACCGTGAACCCGAACCACATCACGAAGAGCGGCGCGAACGCCACCTTGGGCGCGATCTGCAAGGCGAGGATATAGGGCGACAACAACACCTCGGCCGTCATCGACATGCCCAGGAGATAGCCGCTGACCATCCCCAACAGCGAGCCCAGCACGAACCCCACCAGCACCTCGAGCGCCGTGATGCCGACATGCAGCATCAGCTCGTCATGGCCGATCATGCGCACGAACGAGGCCCAGCATTCGGACGCGGTCGGCACGATATAGGAGGGTATGCCGAGCGCGCCCGGCCCCCATTGCCAAAGCGCCACGAACGCGAGGAACACCACGAACGTGCCGGCGGTCTCGCGCCGCATCAGCATCAGGGCGAACCGGCCCATGGCAGGGCGGGCGGCGCCGCGGTTGCGCGAAGCTTCGACCGCCATCACTGCACGAACTCGTTGGTGTAGAGATCCTCGACCGGCGTCGCCTTCGCGATGATGCCCTGCTGCAGATAGAAATCCTGAAGCTTTGCAAGGCGCGCGCCGTCCATCTCGCCGAGCTTCGCCTGGCCGGGATAGACATATTGGTTATAGAGCTCGAACACGCGGGCCATCTGGCGCTCTTGTCCGGCGCGCTGGGGAACCGCCTTGACGTAATCGACGGCGGCGCCTTTGGGGTCGCTCATGATGTCCTTGAGCCCGTGCAGGGTGGCCTGCACCAGCTTGCGGATGAGGTCGGGCTTTTCCTTGATGGTCTGATCGGACGCGACCACGACCTGCGCCATGCTCTGGAAATATTTGTCGGCGGGGATGATGTCGACCTTGGCGCCGGCCTCGGTCGCATCGACGATCCAGTCCGGCACCGACGCCATCGCGTCGGCCTTGCCGGCGACGAACAGCTTCCAGATATTGGTGGCGCCCACCGCCTGGGCGTCGATGTCGTTCTTGGTGAGCCCGACCTTTGCGAGCATGCCGAGCAGCGCGTAATAGGTCGTATCCTGATAGGCCATGACGGTCACGACCTTGCCCTTCAGGTCCTGCGGTCCCTTGATGGGCGAATCGGCGTGCAGCACGAGCTGCATGAGCCCGCCGCCGCCCAACAGCGCCACCGCCTTCACCGGAACGCCGTTGGCGCGCACGATGATCGGCGTGTCGCCGATCGCGCCGCCGATCACGGCATTGCCGGCGCCGACCTGCTTTGCCGCGTCGGCGCCGCCCTGCGCCGCCTGGAAATCGACATCGAGCCCTTCGGCCGCGAAATATCCGCGCTGCTTTGCGAGCATCCAGGGCCCGAACGCGGGCAGGAACGCGGGCGCGGGAAGCAGGTAGGTGATCTTTTCGGTCGCCGCCGCCGATCCCGCGGCGAGCATCGTGCAGGCGCAAATAACGGCTTTCAGTCCCCGCATTCTCCGGTCCTTCCCCAAATCAGAATCACGCCGCCGCTTCGCGCACATGCAGAAGCGACATCAGGCGCGGCACGTATTGCCCCATCGCCGGATGCTCGCGCCGGCGCATCGCGTCGTGGCGGTCCGGCAGGTCGATGACGATTTCCTCGATGATGCGGCCGGGGCGCGCGCTCATGACCAGCACCCGGTCGGACAGCGCCACCGCCTCCACCAAATCATGGGTGATGAAGAGCGCGGTCTTGCGGGTTTCGCTGATCGTGCGCGCCAGATCCTGCTGAAGCACCATCTTGGTCTGGGCATCGAGCGCCGAAAACGGCTCGTCGAGCAGGAGCACGGTCGGATCGACCGCCAAGGTGCGCGCCAACGCCGCGCGCTGCCGCATGCCGCCCGAAAGCTGGTAGGGGTAATGGGTGGCGAACTCGGCAATCCGGCACACCCGCAACAGCCGCTCGGCGCGCTCTTTGCGGACGGTCGCGTGCAGGCCCAGGATCTCGAGCCCCAGCTCGACATTCTCCTGGATCGTGCGCCACGGCAAAAGCAGGTCCTTTTGCAGCATGAAGGCGACGTGGGGATTGGGCTTCGTCACCCGCTCGCCATCGACATAGACCTCGCCGAGGCTGGGCTGGTCGAGGCCCGAGCCGAGATTGAGCAAGGTGCTCTTGCCGCATCCGCTGGGCCCGATCAGCGACACGACCTCGCCGTCGGCGATCGAGAAGGTCACTTCGGCGACGGCGACCACAAGCTCGTCCGAGCGCGGCCGCTGAAACCGCTTGGTGACGTTGCGGAATTCGAGGCGGGCTGTCGGCATGGCTCAGGACCCGAGCCGCGCCAGTTCGGCGCGCAACAGCGCCTCACTCCAGCGCGAGGCTCCGCCGGGCGGGGTCACCCGCCCTTGGAGCCGCTCGACAATGCGCGGCAGGTCATAGATTTCGTCGGCGAAGATCGCCTGCAACGCGTCTGCCAGCGCGTTCTCGGCCGGCGTGGGCAGAGCGGCCCGCGTCTGCCAAGCAATGTTCTCGACCCGGTCCGGGTGCTCGATGCCGGCCTCGCTTCCCTTGTCGGCGGGGTGCGGCGTGAGGTGTGGATTGAAGCCCCGCATCAGATGTCCCATATAAGAGACGTTGTCCAATACATGGGATATTAAGACAGGGCTTCGACCCGCTGTCAAGAAACTTTCTCGTCCGCCACCACGTTGCTGAGCGCGCCGACCCCAGCGACCTCGACCTCGACCACATCGCCCGGGACGAGGAACCGCGGCGGCTTGAACCGGATGCCGGCGCCGACCGGCGTTCCGGTCGCGATCACGTCGCCGGGCGTCAATTCGGTCCAGGTCGAGATATAGGCGATGAGCTTGGCGAAGCTGAAAATGAGGCGCGCGGTCGTGTCGTTCTGGCGCACCTCGCCATTGACGCGCGTCATGACCCGCAAATCGGTATAGGCCGGGATCTCGTCCGCGGTGACGAGCCACGGTCCGATCGCGCCGGTACGGTCGAAATTCTTGCCCTGCGTCACGTTGAAGGTGCCGTGCCGGGTCCAGTCGCGGATGGTCCCTTCGTTCATGCAGGTAAGGCCGAAGATATGGTCGAGCGCGCGATCGGGCGGAATGCGCCGACCGCCGCTGCCGACGATGATCGCGCATTCGCCTTCGTAATCGAGCTGGACGGATTCGGGCGGACGCACGATCGCCGCCTTGTGCCCCACCAACGACCGCGGCGTGCGCAGAAAGATGTTGGGATATTTCGGCACGTCGAGGTTCGTGTATTCCTCGTTGCGGTCGGCATAGTTGACGCCGACGCAAATGATCTTTTCCGGCACCGGAACGGGCGGAAGGAATTCGATTTCGGCAAGCGCGTGGTCGGGCGAGGCGCCCTTTGCCGCGGCCGCCGCGCGCGCGAGGCCGTTTCCGGCGATGAGCGCGCGCAGATCGGGAAACGCGTCGCCGAGCCGCGGCGCAAGATCGACGACCCCGTCGCCGATCACCGCGCCATAAGACGCCCGTCCGCCCCGCTTGAACGACATGAGCTTCATCGCATCTCTCCCGCATCCGCAAAAGGCGCGGTTGCGCGCCCCCTGCTATGGTAGCGACCTGCCGCACGGGGGAGAATGCCGCGCTCCCGGCGCGACACAGGGGTTCGGAGCCCTCGATGCTGGCGCTGCCACTTTATGACGATACGCCGCGGGTCACGACCCCGGTCGCGACCTTCGGATTGGTCGCGGCGTGCTGCGCCGTCTATCTATGGCAGGCGGGCTTGCCGCCGCGCGCCGGCGAAGCCGCGACAATCACTTACGGCATGGTGCCGGCGGTGCTGTTCGGGCACGCGTCGCTGCCGCGGTATCTGAACGCGCCGCCGCCCTGGACGACCATCTATACCAGCATGTTCATGCATGGGGGGTTGCTGCATCTCGCCGGCAACATGCTCTATCTCTGGATCTTCGGCCGCGCGGTCGAGATGGCGCTGGGGCCGCTGCGTTATCTCGTCTTCTATCTCGTCTGCGGCACCGTCGCCGCGCTGACCCAGGCGATGGTCGATCCAACCTCGCACGTGCCGATGATCGGCGCCAGCGGCGCCATCGCCGGCGTGCTCGGCGCCTATCTGGTGCTGAACCCGCGCGGCAACGTCGTCGTGTTCTTCTGGTTCATCATCATCGTGCGGCTGATCGCGGTGCCGGCGGTGTTCCTGTTGGGGATCTGGTTCGCGTTACAGCTTGTCGGCGCCCTGTCGACGGAAGGAGAACCAGGCGTCGCCGTCTGGGCGCATGTCGGCGGGTTCCTCGCCGGGATGGCGCTGGTGGTCGTGTTCCGGCGCCCCGGCGTGCGGCTGATGCAGCCGGGCCGGACCGCCGCGTTCAGGTTCGCGCCCCGCCGGCGCGGCCCATGGGGCTGAGGCCCACGTCTTCCCGCGCGAGAGGAGGCGCGGGCCCCGGATCGGACTTTACTTTATGGTCGCGGCCCCGGCGCTCGCGACCTGTTCGTCCTCGTGGGACTGTACGCCGCTGACGCCGATCGCGCCGACGCATTCGCCCTGATACATCACCGGCACGCCGCCCTGAATCGGAATCCCGGCCGGGAACTTCAGGAACGCCGGACGCTCTTTCAGGCGATCCTCCATGAATTTCGAGGGGCGGCGCAGCGCCGCCGAAGCTTGCGCCTTGCCCAGCGACACGTCCGCCGTGGTGGGGCCGGCCCCTTCGAGCCGCTCGAACAGCAGCAATGTGCCCGAATCATCGATGATCGAGATCGAAACTTTCCAGTTGTTCTTGTGCGCCTCGGCCTTGCAGGCGTCCATCATCTTATGGGCATCCTCGGTGGTCAGGGTCGGTCGCGTACGCATGGTCCCTCCTCTTGTTTGGAATTCCGCCATGCTAGCGCGGACGCGCGGGGACACGCCAGAGTCGGCGGTGGAAAGGCGGCCGCCCGTCTGATATGGAAGGCGCCGTCCATCATGGTGTGTCTTCGGATAGAGGATAGGATGAGCCGCACACGACTTCTTGCCGGACTGGCCCTGTTGCTGCTCGTGGTCGGCGTCGTTCCAGTGCCTCGCGCCGCCTTGGCCGCGCCCGCCGATCCGGGCGCCTTCATGTCCGATCTCGGCAACCAGATTCTCGGACTTATCACCAACAAACAATTGAGCGCGGATCAGCGCAGGGCGCAGTTCAAGACGCTTGCGGAGTCGGCGTTCGACGTGCCGAAGATCGCGCAGTTCGTGCTGGGTCGATATTGGCGCACCGCGACCGACCAGGAGAAGACGCAGTTCACCCAGGCGTTCGAGGACTATATGGTCAATGTCTATTGGTCCCGCTTCACGAGCTACAACGGCGAGACATTCAAGGTCGCCTCGACGCAGGACGAAGGCAACGGCACGACCCTCGTCACGACCGACATCATGCGCCCCACGAGCGGCCAGCCGCCGGTGAAGGTCTCGTGGGACATCGTCAAAATCGGCGGGCAATACAAGATCCGCGACGCGAGCCTCGAAGGCGTGAGCCAGGCGATCACCTACCGCGACGAATTCTCCTCGATCATCGAGCGGAACGGCGGCAGCGTCGCCGGGCTCATCACCCAACTCAAACAACGCACTGCCGGCTGAGGCGTCACCGGCCCGGATGGAGGACGGGGCCACCAAGCACCCGAGCCTGACCGAGCGCACCGTCGTGGCGGGTCAGGACGCGCTTGCGGGCGGCCGACGCGGGTTGCGCGCGTTCCTGCCCTTTGCCGGGCCGGCGGTGATCGCCTCCATCGCCTATATGGACCCCGGGAACTTCGCGACCAACATCGCGGCGGGCGCGCGCTTCAATTACGACCTGTTGTGGGTCGTGGTGCTCGCGAACGTGATCGCGATGCTGTTCCAGGCGCTTTCCGCAAAGCTTGGAATGGTCACGGGACGCAATCTCGCGGAGCTGTGCCGCACTCATTTCTCGCCCGCGGCCGTCTGGGGGATGTGGATCGTCGCCGAGCTTGCGGCGATGGCGACCGACCTTGCCGAGTTCCTCGGCGCCTCGCTCGGGCTGTCGCTCTTGATGGGGCTGCCGCTGATGGTGAGCATGGTGGCGACGGGCATCGTCACCTATGCGATCCTGATGCTGCAACGCGTCGGCTTCCGCCCGCTCGAGCTGCTGATCGGCGCCTTCGTCGGGGTGATCGGCCTTTGCTATCTGATCGAGCTTTGGATCGCGCCGCCGGACTGGGGTGCCGTGGCCTTTCATGCCGTCGTGCCGCGCCTCGACGGTCCGGCCGCGCTGACGATCGCGGTCGGGATCATCGGCGCCACCGTGATGCCGCACGCGATCTATCTTCATTCGAGCCTGACGCAAGACCGGGTCGTGCCGCGCAACGAGACCGAGCGGCACCGGGCGCTCCTGTTCACCAACCGCGAAGTCTGGATCGCGCTGGGCTTTGCCGGTCTTATCAACATGGCGATGGTGTGCATGGCCGCGGTCGCGTTCCACGCGACGAGCCCCGACATCGCGACGATCGAGAATGCGTACCGGACCTTGATCCCGCTGTTGGGCAAGGGCGCGGCCGAAGTGTTCCTGATCGCGCTCGTCGCGTCGGGCCTGTCGAGCTCGGCGGTCGGCACGCTCGCGGGCCAGGTCGTGATGCAGGGTTTTGTCGGGTTCGGCATCCCGGTCGCGATCCGGCGCCTTGTCACCATGGCGCCCGCCTTCGCGGTGGTATGGCTGGGCGTCGACCCGACCGAGGCGTTGATCCTGAGCCAGGTCGTGCTGAGCCTCGCCTTGCCCGTGCCGATGGTCACGCTCGTGCTGTTGACCGGCCGGCGCGACGTGATGGGCGCCGATGCCACCCGCGCGTTCGTCGCGACCTTGGCGTGGATCGCCGCCCTGATCGTGCTGGTCCTCAACATCGTGCTGATCATCCAAAGCGTCGGCGTTCCCCTCCCCTTCCTCGCCGGGTGAGAAAGGCCTTACTATCGGCCCGAAGGGGACGTCGTGATGTCGGACGACAAGAGCTACGATTACGTTATCGTCGGCGCCGGATCGGCCGGCTGCACGCTCGCGAACCGGCTGAGCGAGGATCGGGACGTGCGGGTCCTGGTGCTCGAAGCGGGCGGATGGGACAATGATCCGCTGATCGGCATTCCCATCCTGTGGGGCCGCAACGCGCTGCAGCGCCGGCACGACTGGGACTATTCGACCGAGCCCGAACAAACGCTCGCAGGACAGCGCCTGCCGATCTATCGCGGCAAGGTGATCGGCGGCTCGTCCTCGATCAACGCGATGGCCTATGTGCGCGGCCATCGCGGCGATTACGAGCGGTGGGCCGGATTCGGCCTGCCGCAATGGTCCTACGCGCATGTGCTGCCCTATTTCCGGCGCCAGGAGACCTGGCAGGGCGGCGCCGACAGCTATCGCGGCGGGGACGGACCGCTCAGCACCTGCACCCCGCACTTCGAGGATCCGCTCGCGGACGCTTTTCTCGAAGCCGGCGCGGCGGCGGGCCTGCCCTCGACGCCGGACTATAACGGCGCGCAACAGGAAGGATTCTGCCGCTCGCAATCGACGATCCGGAACGGCAAACGATGCAGCGCCGCGGTCGCTTACCTGCGGCCCGCCTTGACGCGCGAAAATCTCACGATCGAGGTCGGCGCGCTTGCCACCAAGGTGCTGATCGAGAATGGCCGGGCCGTCGGCGTCCAATACCGGAAAGGCGACGCGCCGGCGACGGCGCGCGCGGCGCGCGAGGTGATCCTCAGCGGCGGCGCCATCAATTCACCGCAGCTCCTGATGCTGTCCGGCATCGGCGATCCCGAGGAATTGCGCCGGCATGGCATCGCGGTCGAGGTGCCGCTTGCCGGCGTCGGCAACAATCTCCAGGACCACATCACCGCCGATGTCGATTTCCTTCGTGCCGAGCCGGGGCCGCTTCATCGCGCGCTGCGCTTTGACCGGACCGCGGCCGCCTTGGCGCAAGCGCATTTCTTTGGCACCGGCCTTTTCGCGGGCGTGCCCAACACGGTGATGGCCTATCTGAAGAGCGCGCCCGGCGAGGCCATCCCGGACTTGCAGATGCTGTTCCGCCTGGCGCCCGCCACGGCCGGACCCTATCTCGCGCCGTTCAAGCGGCCCTTCGCCGACGGGTTCGGCGTGCGGCCCGTGGTGCTGCGCCCCGAAAGCCGCGGCCGGCTTGGTCTCGGCTCGGCCGATCCGCGCGCGCCTGCGCGCATCGCGCTCAATTTCTATGCCGCCGAAAAGGACCGCAAGACCTTGCGCGCCGGCATCCGGCTCGCGCGGGAGATCTTCAATCAGGCCTGCTTGCGGCGCTTCATCGCCGGCGAGATCGCGCCGGGCCCGGATGTCCAATCGGACGCGGCGCTCGACGCCCATGTGCGCAAGACCGCGGCCACCGTGTTCCATCCGCTGGGCACGTGCAAGATGGGCGGCGACCGCGACGAGGCGGCGGTCGTCGATCCGGAATTGCGGGTCAAAGGCATCGACGGGTTGCGGGTCGTCGATGCCTCGGTGATGCCCGATCTTGTCGGCGGCAACATCAACGCGCCGGTCATCATGATCGCCGAAAAGGCGGCCGATATGATCCGCGGCCGGCCGGCGCTCGCACCCGTCAACGTGTGAGGCGGGCCGGAATGATCTCGAGCCGCCGGTCGTGCCCGAGCGACAGGATCACGATGGCCGAGACGATCGGTCCCGCGGCGATGGCGACGAGGCCGAAGGTGAAGCTGCCGGTCGCGTCCTTGATCAGGCCGAACACATAAGGGCCGAAGAAGCCGCCGAGATTGCCGAGCGCGTTGATGAGCGCGATGCCGCCGGCGGCGGCGACGCCCGACAGCATCGCGGTCGGCAGCGACCAGAAACAGGGCGAAGCCGAAGACCCGCCCATCGCCGCCACCACCAGCATGACCATCGTCAGGAACGGGTCGGTCATGAAGGCGCACGCGATCAGCCCGCAGGAATTGAGGAGATATCCCGCGGCGGCGTGGCCCGGCCTCTCGCCGGTGCGGTCGGAGTGCCGGCCCCAAAAGATCATCGCGCACACCGCGAAGACGTAAGGGATGGCGTTGATGAGGCCGGTCATGCCGAAGCCGTGGGCAAGGCGATGCACGATCTGCGGCTGGAACAGCACCAAGCCATAAGCCGAATAGGTCGCGCCGAAATAAACGAGCGACAGCAACAGGACGCGCGGATTCCTCAGCGCCTCGCCCAGGCTGTAGCGGCGGACCGCTTCGCGCTGATCGCGCTCGGTCTCGAGCCGGTCGATGAGCCACTGGCGCTGATCCGGCGGCAGCCACTTGGCATCTGCCGGCCGGTCGGTCATCGTGAAATAGAACACGATCCCCAAGACGATCGCCGGCGCCGCTTCGAGGATGAAGAGCCACTGCCATCCGGCCAGTCCCGCCATGCCGTCGAGCTCGAGCAAGACGCCCGATACGAGAGAGCCGATCATGTTGGAGATCGGAATCGCCGCCATGAACAGCGCGACGATGCGCGAGCGGTAGTATGAGGGGAACCACCAGGTGAGATAAAGGATGATGCCCGGGAAGAACCCCGCCTCGGCCAGCCCGAGCGCGAAGCGGATGCCGTAAAAGGAATAGGCCCCGGCGGTCAGCGCCGTGAAGCCCGAGATCAGGCCCCAGGTCACGAGGATGCGCGAAATCCAGACCCGCGCCCCGACCCGGGCCAGGATCACGTTGCTCGGCACCTCGAAGATGAAATAGCCGAAGAAGAAGATGCCGCCGCCAAAGCCGAACACCGCGGCGGAAAATCCCAACGCCTTGTTCATGGTGAGCCCGGCAAAGCCCACATTCACCCGGTCGAGATAGGCCACGAAATAGCACAGCATCAGCATCGGCAAGAGGCGCCGCGCGACCCGCGCCATCGTCGCCCGCTCGAGCGCGCTCACCTCGCCCGCGGCCGTGCCCGTCACGCCTGTCTCGGGTGACGGTACCGCCTGCGTCACGCGTTCGCCCCGGTGAACGGCATCTTGAGCGCGCCTGGATGCAGCACCGTCGTCTGGCGAAGCTGGGCAAGGTTGCGCGCGCCGACCTGACCCATCGCCATCCGGATCTCCTCGGAGAAGAATTCGAGCACGTGCGTCCCGCCGGCCGCTCCGAGAGCCGCGACGCCGAACAAGAACGGCCGCCCGGTGAAGACGCACTTGGCGCCAAGCGACAAGGCGCGCACCACGTCGAGGCCGGTGCGGATGCCGCTATCCATCAGCACGGTGAGCTTGTCGCCCACCCGCTCGACCATGACCGGCAGCAGGTCGACCGACGACGGCGCCGCGTCGAGCGTGCGGCCGCCATGGTTCGACACGATGATGCCGTCGGCGCCCAACGCCACCGCCCGCATCGCGTCGTCCGGATGGATGATGCCCTTCACGACCAGGGCGCGCGGCCATAATTTGCGCACCCGCTCGATCGTCTCCCAAGCGAAGCCGCCCTTCAGCGAGCGCGAGGAACAGGCGGACACGTCGGCATTGGACGCGGAGGGACCGGCATAGGCGCGGAAATTCTCCGGGCACGGCGTGCCTTGCCTCAGCACTTCGAGCGCCCAGAGCGGCGATGTCGCGACGTCGATCACGGTGCGCAGATTGGGCTTGAACGGCACCGCGAGATTGTTGCGCCAATCCTGCGGCCGCTTGGCCCTGACCGGCGTGTCGATCGTCACGACCAGCGTATGGGCGCCAGCCGCCTCGGCACGGCGCACCATGTCGAAAGTGATCGCGTTGTCGTTGCCGGGCGAGCCATAGAGCTGGAACCAGAACACGTCGGGCGCGATCTTCGCGATCTCCTCGATCGACGCGCTCGCCGGGGTCGACAGGATATAGGGCGTGCGCATCGCTTGCGATGCGGCGGCGAGATAGCGCTCGGCCTTGGGCCATAACAGACCGCCCATGCCCATGGGCGAAATGCCGATGGGCGCGGCATAGCTGCGCCCGAACAGCTCCGTCTCGGTCGAGACCGCGCCCGAGCCCAGCCCATAACGCGGCACCATCTTGATCGCGTCGAGCGACACGCGGTTGCCGTCGCGCACCTCGTTCTCGCCGCAGCCGCCATCGACGAAATCGAACGCGAAGCGCGGCACCCGCCGGCGCGCGCGCTTGCGCAAATCCGCGATGGTCGGAAATCGGCGGTGGAGCGCCGGCAGGCCTTCGGCTCCGGTGCCGCCGCGGCGGCGATGCTCGACCTCTACCGGCTTTTGCTCTTCCATGGCTTCCTCACTTCGGCCCGTCATATTCGAGAATGGTCAGCCCCGCGTTGGTGTCCGTGACATAGAGAAGCCCGCGCGTGTCGACATGGACGTCGCAGGACTGAATGACGCGCGGACGCGCGGATTGCTCGGGGATCATGCGCTCGGGCGCCGCCGGCACGAAATGCCCGGCCTCGCGCGGCCGGAACGGGTCGGCGATGTCGAACACGCGCACGCCGGCATTGTACCAGGTGGCGAAGATCAGGCTCGAGCTCCGGAACGAGCCGGGCCGGTTCTCATGCAGATTGTGGGGTCCGAATTTCGCGCCCTTGGCGTTGTAGTCGGCCTCGTCGGGCCGCGGCATCGTGGCGATGCTCACGGGGTTGGCGGGCTCGCGCACGTCGAAGATCCAGACGCATTTGACGCCGTCGGCGCCATTGTCGGCGGTCGCCTCGTCGCCAAGGACGAGAAGGTTCCGATCCGGCAACGGCAAGGGCGAATGCGTCCCGCCGCCAAAGGGCGGCGACCAGTTGCGATGGACGATGAGCTTGGGGTTCGCCGGCTCGCTGACATCGTGGATGGTGAGGCCGCCGTCGCGCCAGGCGCCATAGGCAAGATCGTTCGCGACGAGCGCATGGTGAAGCGCATACCGGCCCTTCCAGGTCGGCGTCTCGCCGCCGGCGCGCCACATGCCGGGCATCCACCACCGGCCGACGAAGCCCGGCCGTTCCGGGTCGGCCATGTCGACAATGGCGAGGATGTGATCGGCAAACCCGTCGAAATGCGCCGAGACATAGGCGTGACGGCCGCCCACATACCACATGCGATGAATGCCGAGACCCTCGACCGGCAGGAACGCGATCTCGCGCGGCGCGGTCGGCCGCGCGACATCGTAGATGCGCATGCCTGCAGAGAACGGAAGGTCACGGCGTTGGGTATCGGCGAGCGCGCGGGTGAAATACTCGGCGCTCGCTTGCGCTTTGGCCGGGTTGGGGCCGTTGACGACGAGGAGAAGATCGTCCGCAAGCTGGATATGGCTCGCCCGCGTGTTGGGCGGCATGGCGATGAAGCCGGCGGGCGCCGGATGTTTCGGGTCGCGCAGATCGAGGATGCTCACGCCCTCGGCATAAGTCTGCCCGACGAAGCCATAGCCCGAGCGATGGAGCATGAACTGCACGCCGTCGGGCTTGCCGCCCTGATCCGAGCGCGCGACGAAGCGGATATTGCGGCTGGAGTCCGGCGTCATGTCACCACCAGCGGATCGATCGCAAGCTCGGCCGCGAGTTTCGCAAGCGTGCTCACGAGCGGTGCGCGGATCGGCACGCCGCCGCGTCCCCGCTCGGCCGCGGTGCGATGACCATTGAGCCCGGGATAGCGCACTTCGGCGACGCCGGGACCCGGCTTCGAGGTACGGATGTCGCGCACGATCTTGTCGACGCGTCGCTTGAAATCGTCGATCGGGCCGAAATTCGCGACCTTCAGCGCCATGATCGCCTGACCCGTGTCGCCTGCGGCCGAGACCTCGTCGATATTGGCGGTATCGCGCCCGCTCGACATGCCGTTCAAGGCGCTGCCGAGCAAACTGAAGACGAGCGCCAGCCCGAATCCCTTGTACCCGCCGATCGGCAGCAGCAGCCCCTCGCCTTCGCGTGCCCTGCGCGGGTCGGTGAGCGGCCGGCCGGCATTGTCGATCACCAGCCCTTCGGCCAAGGTCTCGCCGTTGTCGGCCGCGAGCCTGATCTTGCCCGACGAGATCGCGGTCGTCGCGATGTCCAGCACGACCGGCGGCTCGGCCGCGGTCGGGATCGCCACGGCGATGGGGTTGGTGCCAAGCAAAGGCTCGATCCCGCCCCACGGCGCCATGTGGTTGTTGTTGGCGACCGCGAGATAAAGCCCGATCATGTCGTGCCGCAGCGGCATCACGGCATAGCAGGCGCCCGCGCCGGCATGGTTGCTGCGCCGCGTCCCGACCCAGGCGACGCCGGTCTTTTCCGCCTTCTCGATCGCGATTTCGGCCGCGCGCCGCATGACGAGATGGCCCATGCCGTTGTCGCCGTCGACAAGCGCCGTCGCGGGCGCATCCATGACGGTCGCAAGCCGCGCCTTCGGATTGACGCCGCCGGCCTTGAGCCGTGCGATATAAGACGGCAGCCGCACGATGCCGTGGCTGTCGACGCCGCGCAGATCGGCGAACAGCATCATGTCGGCGACCGCATCGGCGTCCGCGGCCGGCATCCCCACCGCTTTGAGCGCGCCGGCGATGAAGCGCCGTCCATCGGCCGCCAAGAAGTGCTGCTCACTCTTCGCCTTTGCGTCGCCCATTCCCGCCCCAGCCGCTTGCGTGCCGGAATTATAGATGCAACGGCAGGGCTGATATAGTGAGCGGTCTTCATGGCAAATCCTTGGGGAGGAAAGATGCCAAATCCCGTCCGTCGCATCGTCACCGGCCACAACGCGGCCGGCAAATCCGTGATCCTGATGGATGGGCCGGCGCCCGATCAGCTTCCGTCGCTGTTCTCGCCGGCCTATTGGAGCACGTTGATCTGGGAGACGGACTGCGCGCCCGCGTCGAACCGCGGCAGCGAGGACACGGCGCCCGCCGGCAAGCGCGTGCCGACGCCGCCGCGCCATCGCGGCGGCACGGTGTTCCGCGTCTCGGACATCCCGCCCGACAGCGCCTATGGCGACACCAGCACGGTGGACATCGCGGTTCAAGGGGCGCACACGACGGCGGCGGGACGCGGCCGCCATTTCCTCTTTCACAAGACGGACTCGGTCGATTACGCGATCGTGCTCGACGGCGAGATCTGGGCGATGATGGATGAAGGCGAAGTGCTCATGAAGCAAGGCGACGTGCTGGTTCAGCGCGGCACGCACCATTCCTGGTCCAACCGCAGCGACAAGGTGTGCCGCATGGCCTTCATCCTGATCGACGCGGAACCGCTTGACGCCTGAGGTGGGACCTTGACACTGTACGCAAAATATCGGAATTATATACTTGCCATAATACCCCGAATATGCGACAGTCGGCTTGCTGATGGAGGGCCGACGTGACCGCAGTTACCGTAAACCTGACCGACCCGATCTTCCGAGACGAAGAACTAGCCCGCAAGCACTTTGAAGCGATCCGTTGGCCAAATGGCCCCGTCTGCCCGCATTGCGGCTCGGTCAACGAGGCAACGCTAGTACAGGGTAAGAGCCATCGCGCCGGCATGTACCAGTGCAACGCTTGCCGTGAGCCGTTCACGGTCAAGGTCGGCACCGTCATGGAAGCGAGCCATGTCCCTTACACGAAATGGGCGCTTGGCTTTCACCTAATGGCCGCGAGCAAGAAAGGCGTATCGGCTCACCAGCTTCACCGGATGCTCGGTGTGTCATACAAGACCGCATGGTTCTTGGAGCATCGCATTCGCGAGGCTATGCGCGATGTATCTGGCGGCAAGCTGGGCGGTCCGGACAAGATCGTCGAAGCCGATGAGGTTTACGTTGGTGGAAAGCCTCGCAAGGGCACGGACGGACATCGAGCGGGAATGAGGACGGTTGTCTATGAGACGCGGAGCATTCGTTGAGCCGGGCCAACTTGCTGTTCCTATTTGCTGCCTTCGGCGGTGGTGCGAGTTTTATAGCTATCGTCACTTCGCTTGCAAAAGCGGTGCGATGGGCAAATCTCATGTTTGAGACAGCGCGCGTGCCTCAATCTGATGTTTCTGATCGTGCTCGCCTACCGCACCCCGTGATTATCTATGCGGCGGTCGGTATTTTGCTATTCGTTGTTGCTCTCGGCCTCATGTGGGAGGCTGGTTTATCCGCTCCAGGACAAGCTGGACCGGCAGGTGTGCAAGGACCGCCTGGGCCCCCAGGACCGCCAGATGCGAGCATTGCAATAGCCGTCAAATCTCTTGCGCGGGCATACGAGCTAGATCGAGAAGTTCCAGCGATTGTGAAACTGTCAGATGAATACGATGTCGTCAGTAAGTCGTTCCTCTCTTGGTATTTCTCTCCGAACGCCAAATTATTTTCTAACGAAATTATGGTCGCAACAAATCATGAGAGGCAACTCATCGACATAGAAAACAGAATAGCGGAAACGGTGCACAAAGATTTAGGGGAGAATATCGATTTAACGAGACACCCTAACTTTGATCTGAACCATTTTATGGATACTCCAGACGGAGACAAAATCACCGATCTAAAATTGCACGAGGAATACACGCGCTACTTCGACCAAATCACGACTGCACGAAGGGCAATCGACAAAGTAATTACAGAATACCAAACGAAATCGGCCGCGGCACACGTTGCCGTTTCGCAGCTCGCAAAATAGTCCAGCTAATCTCGGTCCCTGCCTTTGCGAGCACGACCTTTGCTGGCCAGTCTGGCCTTCGCTTTGACTCGACTCTGCTTGTAAGTCTTGGCACGCTCGCTCTTGCCGACGTAGGCACTGTTCGGCTTGGGCGGCGTGTTAAGAGCGTGGCGGATCGCGTCATCGCGCCGGCGTGCGGTTTCTTCGGGACTGTATTCGCTTTCGGTCATGGGGGCGCACTATGGCTAAGGGCAAGCCCAAGCGCAAAAACCTTAGACCACCTAGAAAATGCATGTTTTGCGGCGGAGGACACGAATCGGGAAACCGGATGAGCGAGGAACACGTATGGCCCGTGTGGATGCATCCTTATCTTCCAAAACTCGAAAACCCCAACACTGAAGAGCGCCATATCACCATACGCGGCGCGCGCGTTATTCGGAATGCGATAAAGAAAGAACGCCAAGGGCAGACGTACACAAGAACCTTTAAGGGGATTTGCAAGCATTGTAACGAAACTTGGATGAGCGGCATTGAAGATGATGTAAAGCCACTTATGCTGACTTATCTTGGAAGGAAGACCACACACCCTACTGAAGAATGATCGCCTGAGACTTGCTCGCTGGATGGCTTTGAAGACGATGGTAATCGAGCAAGAACAACCCTCTGACGCGGTAATTCCAGATCAAGATCGACACGAGTTTAAGCGATCACAAAAAATTCCAGACGGTTTCAGGATATGGGTTTTCACGCATGAAACTCAGGACTGGTATGCAAGCTTCTGGCACCAGACCTTAATGGCCAGCCTTGACCCCAGGTCGCCGCCCGGAACTGGTAAACTCAAAAACATACAAACGACAACGATTGGCGTTGGGCGTCTGCTCATGTTTGCCTGCATTTCTCGACTGCCCGGCTTCCATCTCGACCTTCATGAGTTGAGGCATTTTGGGCGACGTATCTGGCCGTTCAGGCCAGATGCTGTTCCTTGGCCGCTTCCCGTCCTTGATGGTGGAACGATCGACCGGCTCGCCCTTCACATCAACGAGCTGATGGCCTCGCCTATCGCCGTTTGGCGTCCGTTTCCTGCGGACTAGATCATCCCGCTCCACCTCATGTCAGACCTTCCTAGCCGCACTAGACGTACATTGAAAAACGCGACGTTCGCCCGGAGGATGTACCCAAATGCGGCTATTATGTGAAGTACATAATTCCGCAAAATATGGTATGCATTATGCCATGATGCCCAATAAGTTGTGAAGAAGGAGCTGATTGCGTTCGAGCGGTGATTATCATTTGTCGCGTTTTTCGGGAGGTGGGTTCATGAAGCTCGAAGGTCAGGTCGCCATCGTCACGGGCGGCGGGCGCAATATCGGCGAAGAGATCGCCAGGCTGTTTGCCGCCGAGGGCGCCAAGGTCGCGATCATCGATAACGACCGGGCGCGCGGCGCGCGCGTCGCAGAGGCGATCGGTGCTTCGGCGATGGCACTCGCATCCGATGTCTCGAAGGGCGCCGATGTCGAAGCGGCGGTCGCCGAGGTGGTGCGGACATTCGGCCGCATCGACATCCTCGTGAACAACGTCGCGATCTCCGATGCCAAGACCATCCTCGACATCACCGAGGAGGAATGGGACAAGGTCATCGCCGTCACCCTGAAAAGCCAGTTCCTGATGGCGCAAGCGGTGGCGCGGCAGATGGTGCGGCAAGGGCCGGGCGGACGCATCGTCAATATCGGCTCGACCTCCGGCCATCGCGGCCGCGCGCGGGCGATCGCCTATTGCGCGGCGAAAGGCGGCGTCGCGAACCTGATGCGTGCGATGGCGGTGCAGCTCGCGCCACACGGGATCCGCGTCAACTCGATCTCCCCCAACAAGACCGGCTCGCCGGTCGGGCGCGACGAGTTCGATCCGACCCGGCCCATCACCAATCTGGTGAAGCGGCCGGGGCAACCGGCGGAGACCGCGCGCGCCGTTCTGTTCCTCGTCTCGGACGACGCATCCTTCATCGTCGGCGAGAACATCTTCGTCGATGGCGGCGTGATGGCGATGGAAGTGCCCTAGCCGATGCCGTTGCGGATCGCCTGCGCCGAAACCGGCGGCACGTTCTGGACCCAAGGCGAAGCGCTCAAGAACGTGCTCGACCGCGACGCGGCGTTGGCGCCCGTGACATTGGTGGCGGCGCCAGGCGCCAGCGTCGAGACGGCAGAAGCGCTGGCCGCCGGCTCGGTCGAACTGGGCTTCATGGCCGCCAACTGGGTTCCGCGCGCGGTGCGGGGCGAAGCGCCGTTCAAGGCACCCGTCGATCTCCGCGTCGTCGCGCCGATGAACGCGGGGCCGCTGTTCTTCATTGCGCGGGCGGGCTCCTCGATCCGAACCGTCGCGGACCTGCGGGGAAAGCGCGTCGTGTTCGGCCCGGAGAAAAGCGGCATGACGCAGCATGCGCGCCTCATCCTCGGCGTGCTTCAGATCGAGGCGACGCCGATCCATCTCGATTTCGCGGCCGGCGGCTTGGCGCTCGAGCGAGGCGATGTGGACGCGCAGCTTCAATGTCCGATCCCCAACCGCGTCATGACCGAATTGAGCGAGCGCGCGGCGATCCGGGTGCTGCCCTACGCCGCAGGACAGCTCGATCGGCTGCTCGCGGCCGTGCCTTACTACCGTGCCGCGGTGATGAGGAAAGGCGCGCTGCGCGGCCTCGACGCGGACGTGGCGCAAGCGGGCGTCCTCAACCAGCTCGTGGCCCATGCGCGCCTTCCGGACGCGATCGTGCAGCGGGGCGCGCGCGCGATCGGGGCGGCGGCTCACGAGCTCGCGGCGCTCAATCCGCTCTTCGCGGGATTGGACACGCTGTTGCGAGAGCGGCCGTCGTGAAGCGGGTGGTGCTGGCACTTCTCGCGGCCCTGTTGCTCGCAGCGCCGGCCAGAGCGCAAACCGCGGTCGATGACCTTTTGGTGCTGGCCGTCGACGCATCGGGCAGCGTCAACGAGGCCCGCTTCGAGCTGCAAAAGCAGGGCTATGCCGCCGCCTTCCGCAGTCGGCGCGTGCTCGACGCGATCCGCGCCGGCGCGCATCGCTCGGTCGCCGTCACGATGGTGCAATGGACCGGTCCCACCTTGCATGTGGTGGTAGTCGGCTGGACCGAGGTGCGCGACGAGAAGACCGCGAACGCGCTCGCGGATGCGATCGCCGCCGCGCCGCGCCAACTGTTCGGGGGCGGCACGTCTTTGAGTGGCGCCATCGACGCCTCGATGCAGCTTTTGGCGGCGAGTCCATTCCGCGCCGACCGGCGCGTCATTGATATTTCCGGCGATGGCTCGAACAATCGCGGCCGGCCGGCCGCTTCCGCACGCGACGAAGCGCTGAAACAGGGCGTCGTCATCAACGGGCTGCCGATCTTGACGCTCGAGCCCGATCTCGACAGCTATTACCGCGACAACGTCATCGGAGGCCCGGGCGCTTTCGTCGTGCCCGTGCACAGCTACGAGGCGTTCGCGGATGCCATTCTGAACAAGCTCGTGAACGAGATTGCCGGCGCCGGAGGGGACGGCGCCTTCGCCGCTCGCCGCTAAAGGCCGGCGCCGCGCTTCTTCGCGAGGTCGGTAAGCTCGCTCAACGTTTCGGTGACGCGCCGGCTCAGCACGTTGAATGCCTCGGTATTCGCCTTCGTCACCAGGTCGCCCAGTTCACGCGCGTTGGAAATCCCCTTTTCGAGCGCCGTCTTGGAAAACTCGGCGTGCTTTGCCAGCCGCTCTTCCATCGAGCCATTGGGCTGAAACAGGCCGCTGAACATCTGCGCAAACTCTTCCATTGTGCGGCGCGTCATCTCGAGCTGCTGCCGCAAAATCGCCTGAGCCCCTTCCATCGCAAGCTGATTTGCCTGAGTCAACGCCTCGATATTCTTGCGCTGCATCGCAACAACGGTTTCCATGTCGACCGGCGCGCGCATGTCGCCCATGGCCTTGCCTAGATCAGTTAGCCAGTCCGCCCCCATCGGTGGGTTCGCCATGCCTTCCTCCAAGCTTCCTCGAAGTTGCCACAATGCGCTACGACCCTGCCTGGGTCAAAAGAAATCTCGGCCGTTTCACCGTGGCGCCGTGCGCGGCTGGGCCAGCGTCGATTGGTCGAGCACTGCCTTGAATTCTTGCTTAACGCGCTCGGTAATATCCGCCGACTCGTTGTCGTTCGAGATGACGTGCGGCGTCATGAACATGATGAGCTCGGTGCGCTGGGCGGTGTCGTTTCGGTTGCCGAACAGCGCGCCCAGGACAGGAATGTCCGACAGGAGAGGAATGCCCTGGGAATTGCGGTTATCCTCGTTCTGTATGAGACCGCCCAAGAGGATCGCATTGCCGTCCTTGACGCTGATCGTGCTGGCGAGACGGCGCTGGCTGAATGTCGGCGAATTGATGGTCGAACTTGTGGTCGGGACGACGTCGCTGACCGATTGGTTGATGTCGAGCGTGACATAGCCGCTCGTATTGACCCGCGGCGTCACCTCGAGCACGACGCCGGTTTCCTTGTACTCGACGTTGCTGAGCACGAGCGGGCTCGACGTGGTCGTGCTCGCGGCGGACTGCGTGATGATGGGGACCACGTCGCCGACTTGGAGTCGCGCGGTCTGGTTGTCGAGCACCATGAGGCGCGGCGTCGAGATCACCTTGGTCTGGGTCAGCGCGGAGAGCGCGTTGAGGATCACCCGCGGATTGATATTTGCGGCGGTAAATGACAGCGAAAAGCCGGGCGTCGTGGGCGCGATCCCGGTGGTCGCCGTGCCCGTCGTCAGCAAGGCCGACACGTTGCCCGACGCGTTCCCCTTGGTGTTGAGGAAATACTGCACCCCGTATTGCAGATTGTCGTTGAGCTCGACTTCGGCGATCGTGACCTCGATGAGGACCTGAAGAGGCGGCGTGTCGATGCCGTCCAGCACCTGGCGGATGAGCGCATAGTCGCGCGGCGTCGCGGAGATGATAAGGGCGTTGTGCGCCTCGTCGGCCTCGATCTTGATGCTCGGCGCCTGAGTTGCGGACGGTGCCTGAGCGGCGGCCGCCGCTGCGGCCTGGAGCGGCGCCACCGGTGCGACTCCCAGGAGAGGCGGCGGCGTCGGAAAGCCCGTGGCGCTTGGCGGCACCGGCGGAATGGGCGTCGTCAACAGCGGCGCTGTCGAGCCCGCGCCGAGCCCCGCGAGGTTTGCGGTGTCGGCGCCCTTCACCTCGACGTCGATCCCCGACAAAGCACCCTGGAGCGTCTGCGCCACCTGCCCCGCTTTGCCGTATTGCAGGTAATAGACATAGACGCGCTGCTCGTTCAGGTTCCGCGTCTGGTCGAGGCGCGCGACCCATGCACGCGCTTCGTCGAGATAGCGCTGCTCGCGCGTCAGGACCATCACCGCGTTGAGCCGGTCGATCGCGAGGAAATGGATCTCGTTGGTCTCGGCGTCCTTGCGCGCTGCATCGAAAATGTTCTGAAGCTCCGTGATCACGGTCGCGGCATCGGCGTTCTTGAGCGGCAGGATCGCCACGGATTCGCCGGCAAGCTGATCGATGTCGAAGATGCGCACCGTGTTCTCGACGAGCTTCAACTCTTCGCTCGAACCTTGCACAAGGAGAAGCCGACGCTTTTCATCGGGCACGATAAGGCGCCCCGGCGGCAGAAGCTTCGCGACCACAGCCGCGAGATCGCTGGCCGAGACATATCGGATCGGAACGACCTCGAGGGTTTCGCCGACCGTCCCGGGGCCAGCGAGCGGAAGAACAGCGTGTGCTTTACCTTCGCCCGGCGTCGTCATCACACGCACGATGCCGTCGGATTGCACCATCGAATAGCCGCGGCTCGCCAGCACCTCTTCGAGCACCGGCAGCACCTCGTCGCGGCGCAACGGCCGGCTGACGGTGAAGCTCACCGGGCCCGTCACGTCCGGATCGACGACGTAGTTGAGCTTGAGCGTGCTGCCCAGCACCGAGGCGATCACGTCGCGGATATCGGCGCCCGAGAAATTGAGCGTGACGTCGGCCGGTCCTTCGCCTGCCATCGGAGCCCCGGGGAGAGAGGTTGCCGGCGCGGCGGCGCCGCGGACGATGATCGGCTGCGCGGCCCTGGTCTCTTCCGGCGTGTTGGGCAAGACCGCCAAAGTGTGCGCCCCGGTCGGCGGATTGGCCGGCGGCAGCGATTGCAACAGCGAGGTCGGAGATTCGCTGTCTGGCGGAGCAACCGGCGCGCCCGGGGTGGCGCAGGCTGATACGGCAAAGGCGAGAGCGGCGACAATGCGGCGGCTGTGGTGAAGACTGCGCGCCCACCGCGAAAACGAATTGAGGCTGACGATGTTAAAACCCCCCGAGGCTTGCTGGACACAAGCAGTTTGTTGTGCCTACGATGCGCTCGCGAAGGAAAGGATGTCAATCGCGGGCCGCACAACGGAAATCGCGTTCGCTTGGCGATCCGCGGTTCGGTGGAGCCCCACGCTCTCGATGGTCGCCGCAGCATGATGATTTTGACTTTCCTCGCGATCGTTTCCGGTGCGGGCATTGCGCTCGCGTGGCTGCTGGTGGCGCCACCGATCCTCGCTTCCCTCGCGGCCTCGCCCCTTGGCCGCGCGGTGCGCTCGCGCGGTGCGCTTGCCCTGTTGCTGGTGCTGCCATTTGCCGCGATCGCCGCCACCATCTCGCTCAACGGCAAGGCGCTCCTCGCGTCCGTCGAGACCACGACCGCCCACCCCAATCCGGTGCTCGACGAGGCGCGCAAAGAGGCACCCCACGATCTCGAAGGGGCCGTCAAGGAGCTCGAAGCCAAGCTCGCGGCCGCACCCAACGACCAGGACGGGTGGCGCCTTCTTGCCCGCTCCTACACCGAGCTGGGTCAGCCCGACAAGGCCGCGGACGCGGCGCGCCACGCCGCCGCCTTGGGCGCGCAGGCGGGCGATGCCGATGCCATGTCGGCGCGCGGC
>Ga0335073_10001451_pt1 | contig 31740 bp, 33 predicted proteins | sample Lox_Sample_22_FD_207093 | JGI IMG/M metagenome (GOLD analysis project Ga0335073, IMG submission 207093) | Soil microbial communities from Loxahatchee National Wildlife Refuge, Florida, United States - Lox_Sample_2.2 | ecosystem: Environmental > Terrestrial > Soil > Wetlands | place: USA... | reverse complement strand
CAAATGCAGACCGTCGAAGCTGAGCGAGCGGTCGCGCGGTCGCGAGACCCTCTCGGCCTCGTCCTTGGCCGAGATGCAGCTTGGGCGGAGCTCCGCGGCCAAGGATTTCGTTTCGTGCTGGTCGGCGGACTTGTGTTCGGCATCTACGTGGGCACGACCACCCTTCTCGCCGAGGTGGTGGGCCTCCCATTCGAGGTCTCGCTCGCGATCGGATTCGCGCTGGCGATCGCCACGCATTTCAGCCTCCAGCGGCTCTACGTCTGGCGCCATGCCTCCGCCTATGCCCTACCCTTACATCATCAGGCCGTTCGCTACATGGTGATGGCCGCGATCCAGTACGGGCTGACCGCAGCTATCACCGGAATCGTGCCGCACGCGCTAGGAGTCTCGCCCGAGGTGGTTTATCTACCCACCGTGGTAGTGATTACAGCGACGAACTTCCTGATCTTCCGCTCGCGGATCTTCCACGCGGCAACCGATCCGCCGCGCCAGTAGTAGATCTCTTCTGGCCGCTTCTGCTAATCGCGCCAAACGCGTCTGCCCAGGCGGTCTGAGGCCCCCATTCCCAATACCATTGCCTCGATGCTCGCTCGCCTAGCCGTAACGCCAGCCCAGTACCGCCGCGTCGCCTACATCTCGTTGGCGGCCCTCACGCTGATCGTCATGAGTGGGGCCGCGGTGCGGCTGACCGATTCGGGACTCGGCTGCGCCAACTGGCCGAAGTGCGGAGGGACGCCGCTCCCGCCGCTCAGCTCGCACGCCCTGATCGAGTTCGGCAACCGGGCCGTTTCGGCGATCGTGGGAATCATCACGGTCGTGGCGGCGGTGCTGGCGTTCACGCGGCGCCCGTACCGGAAGGATCTGGCGATTCTGGCCGTGCTACTGCCGCTCGGGGTGCTGGCCCAGGCGGTGCTCGGGGGCTTCACGGTGCTGGAGCACCTCGCCCCGGGGTTTGTGATGGCGCACTTCAGCCTCTCGATGCTGATCCTGATCGCGGCGGTGGCGCTGGCCTGGCGGGCGACGTTCGAGCCCGGTTCGCGACCTCGGTCGAACGATCGGTCCGGGGTGTGGGCGGTCCGCGCGCTACTCCCGCTGGCGGCGCTGACGATTTTCGCCGGGACCGCCACGACGGCGGCCGGACCCCATTCGGGCGGGGTGACGGGTCAGCACGTCCATCGACTGCACTTCAAGGGCGCCGACACGCTGACCTGGCTGGTGCATCAGCACGCCACGATCGCCGCCGTGTTGGGCGTCGCGGTGATCGGCGTCTGGTTCCTGCACCGCCACCGGGGCGCCTCGGAGCGGCTCGTCGAGCCGCTGACCGTGCTGGGTGTGCTGCTGGCGGCCCAGGGCCTCGTCGGCAGCGTTCAGTACGAGCTTCACTTGCCCTCGGACATGGTCTGGGTTCATGTGTCGCTTGCCACAATCACCTGGCTCGTGGTCCTGTGGTCGGTGGCGGCGGCCGGGCAGCTCGTCCCGCGCGCCGCCCCGGTCCCCGCAGGCAGCCCGGCGGCCGAGGCCGGCTCGCATGAGCTGGAGTTGGCCGGACGCCTGGATTGATCAGCGCCGACGGCGCTACGATCGTCCCGGGTTTTAGTTCGATGTCGGCTGGAAGGACCACACAGCCCCACGCCTCGGCGGCGCGCGGCAATGACGCCTCGCTGATCATCCTCGTCGTCGACGATGAGTCGGATCTGCGCGAGATGCTGACCCGATCGTTCTCTCGGGAGGGGCACCGGGTGATGGCGGTGGGCGACGGCCGGTCCGCGATCGACCGAGCCAGCACCGACCACTTCGACATCATCCTGCTCGACGTGGCGCTCGGTCCCGGCCCAGACGGGTACGAAGTCTGCCGCACGCTACGAGCGCGCCGGAACGTGGTCCCGATCATCATGCTCACTGCGCTTGACTCGGAGGCGGACGCGGTGCTCGGCCTGGAGGCCGGGGCCGACGACTATGTGACCAAGCCGTTCGGGCTGGCCGAGCTGCGCAGCCGGATCCGCGCCGTCTTGCGCCGCGCCGGCACGCGTGCGATGGGCGACGAGGTGCTCGTGGTCGGCCCGATCGCGCTCGACCGCGCCCAGCGCGAAGTGACCATGACCGGGCGTCCGGTGAGGCTGACCTTCTCGGAATTCGAGCTGCTCGACGCGCTGATGGCCGATCCGGGGCGGCTGCTCAACCGCCAGGAGCTGCTGCGGGCGATCTGGGGCGACAGCGCCTACCGCGACCCCCGGGCGATCGACGTGCACATCCGCCACCTGCGCGAGAAGCTCGAGCCCGAGCCCGACAAGCCACGGTTCATCCTCACCGTACGGGGCGCCGGGTATCGCCTGCGAGGACCGTAGCCGTGCGGATGCGGCCGTCACGCCGCGCCCTCGGACTGCGCGGCAGGATCCTCGGGGCTGTGCTGTTCACGGCCGTTGCGACGCTAGCGGTGGCGGCGCTTACGCTGCTTGGCCCGCTGGAGCAGTCGCTGCGCAACGCCGAACTGAACACCCTGCGGGGAGAGGTCGGCAGCACCAAGCACACGAATCCCACGAGCTTCGAGCGGACGGTCAAGGCGTTTGCCCAGCAGGACCCCGGCCTCGTCGCCGAAGCCGATGTGCCCATCGATCAGCCTTCGACCGGCGGTGCGTCGATCAAGCCGGATGAACGGCGCGACGAGTCTTCGCCCTGCGCGGACTACGACACGGCCTATAAGCAGGACGTCTGCCTCCACAAGCAAGGCGTGACGACCAGCGAGGCCATCATCAAGCAGGAGCACACCCTCCAGGCGGCCACCGGCGCCACCGAGGTCGGGCTCCTCGGGTACGCCGAGCCCTCTGGTCGCGGTGCCAAGCTGATTGAGGTCACGACCCCGTCTGACATCGCCCGCCTCGATCCCTCCGAGGACGATGTGGTGAAAGCATTCCGCAGCAAGGGCGCCATCTACAGCATCGGCACCATCGCGGGCACCCAGTATGCCCGGGCAGCGCTCCCCTTCACCACGTCTGTCGTCCCCGGCGGGGTCGGGGAGCGTTGGGTGCTGGTGGTACGCAAGCCGCTCGACACGGTCAACGCCGCGGTCGCCACCGTGCGCAAAGCGTTCCTATACGCGGCTCTCGCCGGTCTCGGCTTGACGCTGATCCTCGGCATCCCTCTGTCGGGCACGATCGTGCGGCGTCTTCGCCGACTCCGGCACGCGGCACTGCAGCTGGCCGCCGAGGGACCGCCCGTGGAGGTTCCCGCCGAGCGCGGCCGCGACGAGGTCGGCGACCTGGCGCGGGCCTTCGCCCAGATGCAGCAGCAGCTCCAGCACCAGGAGGAGGCGCGCCGGGCCTTCGTCTCCACGGCGTCGCACGAGCTCCGTACGCCGCTAGCCTCGCTGGACGGCATGCTCGAGCTGCTCGACGACGATCTACGCGCCGGCGAGCCCGACATCGACGATGCACGGTTGCTCCTCGAGCGGGCGCGCAGTCAGTCGCGCCGGCTGGCCCGGCTGGCGGCCGACCTGCTCGACCTGAGCCGGCTCGACGCGCAGGTGCAGCTGCGCTCCGAACCGGTCGAGCTGGGCGAGCTGAGCCGGGCGGTGCTGGCCGAATTCGACCTCGGGACCGGCGAGCGCGGGATCGTCTCCACGCTCGACGACTCCGCGGGCCAGGTGTGGGCGCACGGCGACCCCGGCTCGATCGCCCGGATCGTTCGCATCCTGCTCGACAACGCCGTGCGCGTCAGCCCCCAGGGCGGCGAGATCACCGTCGAGCTGCGGGCCGGCGAGAACGTTTCGCTCACCGTCCACGACGAGGGCCCTGGGGTCCCACCGGAGGAGCGCGAGCTGATCTTCCAGCGTTTCCAGCGCGGGAGGTCGGCCAGCGGCAGCGCCGGGTTCGGCCTGGGGCTGGCCATCGGCCGGGAGCTGGCCGAGCGGATGGGGGGAGAGCTCGTGCTCGAGCGCACGGAGGTGCCGGGGGCGACGTTCACGCTGCGTCTGCCGGTGGCGCGGGCGCAGGAGGAGGAGCCGCTCGCGGTGGCATAGCGACCGCGACGGCGTTGCGCCCGGGCGACGTAGAGCCCGCGTGCGCCGGCTGAACCCTCCGGGCTGCGAGGATTAGAACCATGGACCAACGCTTGATGAGCGTGATGCTCGAGCTCGACGACCGCCACTGGTGGTACCGGGGCCGCCGGCGCATCATCCAGGCCGAGCTCGACCGGCTCCCGCTGCGCGCGGGCGCGCAGGTGCTCGACGCCGGGTGTGGGTCCGGGCGCACGCTCGAGGAACTCGGCCGCTACGGCGAGGTGTACGGGATCGAGTTGGACCCGGGGGCGGCCGAGGTCGCGCAGGGCCGCGGCTGTGGTGAGGTCCAGATCGGACGGCTCGAGGCGCTGCCGTGGGCCGACGACTACTTCGACCTGATCACTTGTCTCGACGTGATCGAGCACACGCCAGACGACCGGGTGACCCTACGCGAGTTGCGTCGCGTATCGAAGCCGGGCGGGTTCCTACTCGTGACCGTGCCCGCCTACCAGGGCCTGTGGTCGACGCACGACGTGGCCAACCACCATTACCGCCGGTACTCGCGCGCGCGCCTGCGCGCAGCGGCCGGCGACGCGGGCTGGGAAGTGCGGCGGATGACGTCGTTCAACGGGCTGCTGCTGGGCCCGGCGGCGGCCGTCCGCCTGGCCGAGCGCCGGCGGCTGCGCGAGCCCGACGCCGACTACAAGCCCGACCTGACGCTCGGCCCCGAGTGGCTGAACTCGGTACTCGAGCAGCCGCTGCGCCTGGAGGCTCGGTGGCTGCGCGGGGGCCGGACGATGCCGGCAGGCCTGTCGCTCCTGGCCGTGCTCGAGAACACGGGCCAGGCCCGACACTGATGCCGCCATGATGTTGGGTCTCGGGGCGATCGCAGTCTCCTCCGCCGCGATTCTCGGCGTCTCCAACAGCCTGGGTTATCTCCTCCCGGCGATCATCGGGCTCGAGTCGTTGGGCATACCGTCGCCGGGGGAGACAGCGCTCGTGGCCGCGGCCGTCCTCGCCAGTCAGGGCAAGCTGGAGATCTGGCTGGTGATTCTGATCGGGGTGTGCTCGGCGATCGTCGGGGACAACATCGGCTACCTGCTCGGCCGCCGGTTCGGACGAAACGTGTTCACCGCGCCCGGACCGTTCATGCATCACCGCGTCCGGGCGATCCGCGTGGGCGACAAGTTCTTCGAGCGTCACGGGCCGAAGGCGGTCTTCGTGGGACGCTGGATTGCGCTCGTCCGCTTCGCCACGGCCTGGCTCGCCGGGATCAACCGGATGCCGTTCAAGCAGTTCTTCTTCTGGAACGCGCTAGGAGGGATCACGTGGGGCGTGACCTACGGGCTGGTGGGCTACTACGGCGGACAGGCGGCCGCGAGCGTGCTCGCCGAGGCGGGAATCATCGGATTCGCTCTGCTGCTGATCCTGCCGCCGATCGCCTATCTCGTCATCCATCGGCGCGGACGCCGCGCGCCGGAGAGGTCGTCCGACTAGCCGAAGTCGACTATGACTTGGACGCGTCGAGATCGAGCGCGCAGGAGTTCATGCAATAGCGCAGCCCGGTCGGCGCCGGCCCGTCGTCGAACACGTGGCCCAGGTGCCCGCCACAGCGCTTGCACAGGACCTCGGTGCGCCGCATGAACAGGCTGCGGTCCTCGCGCGTCTCGATATTCTCGGCCACCGCCGGCTCGTAGAAGCTCGGCCAGCCCGTGCCCGAGTCGAACTTGGTGTCGGAGCTGAACAGCTCGGCCCCACAGCCGGCGCACCGGTACGTGCCGTCCTCCTTGACGTGGACGTACTTGCCGGTGAAGGGCCGCTCGGTGCCGTGCTGGCGCAGGACGCTGTACTGCTCGGGCGAGAGTCGCTCACGCCACTCGGAGTCGGAGAGTGCTACCTCGCGCGTGTCGGTTCAGGTTCGGTTGCCATGGGGACTACGGTAGCGCGATGCCTTGCCACGCTACGGTGAACGAACGATGAAATTCGGCGTTGCCATCTTCCCCACCGAGTCGGTGCAGCCCCCCGGGCAGATCGCTCAGATGGCTGAGGAGCGCGGGTTCGAGTGCCTGCTGTTCCCCGAGCACACGCACATCCCGGCCAGCCGCGAGTCCCCGTACCCAGGCGGCGGCGAGCTTCCCTCGTTCTACAGCCAGACGTATGACCCGTTCGTCGGGCTGACCGCTGCCGCGGCCGCGACCGAGCGGCTCTTGATCGGGACAGGCATCTGCCTGGTCATCGAGCGCGATCCGATCATCATCGCCAAGGAGGTGGCGTCCGTCGACGTCCTGTCGGGCGGGCGCTTCCTGTTCGGCGTGGGGGCCGGATGGAACGTCGAGGAGATGGGCAACCATGGCACCGACGCCTCGCGCCGGTTCGGGCTGATGCGTGAGCGCATCGAGGCGATAAAGGCGATCTGGGCCGAGGACGAGGCCAGCTACTCGGGCCGGTACGTCGACTTCGAGCGGATCTGGTGCTGGCCCAAGCCGCTCCAGAAGCCGCATCCGCCGGTGCTGGTCGGCGGCAACGGCCGCCGTGTGCTGGACCGTGTCCTCGCCTACGGCGACGAGTGGATGCCCAACTACTCGACCGAGGAGGAGATGGCGGCCCGGATCGGCGAGCTGAACGCGCGCGCCGCCGAGGCCGGTCGCGAGCCCATCCCGGTTAGCCTGATGGGCATGGAGCCCGACGCGGGGAGCATCGATCGGCTCGAGGAGGCCGGCGCCCACCGCGTGCTGTTCTGGCTGCCGCAGGACGGTCCCGACGCGGTCGAGCAGGGCTTCGACCGCTACGTCTCGGTGATGGAGCAGTTCCAGACCGCCGGCTAGCGCTCAGAAGCGGTAGAACCACACGCCACCGACCGACCTACGCTTCAGCCCGAGCGCCGCGAGCGCCTGAGGCCAGCGCTGTGGCGTTTCGGGGTCGACGATCACCGCGCCCACGTGCCGGCGGGCGAGAAATGAGCGCAGCGCCTGTGGGTTCGGCTTGGCCTGGTGAATCAGGGCGGGGAAGAGCGGGTCCTTCTCATAATCCCGCGGGTACTGAGGATTGATGTAGCCGCCGGCCAACCGGAACCAGAAGTTCGTGTCGGCCTGCCAGAGCATGCTGGCGTCGAGCTGGCCGAACGGCAGGATCAGGACGTTTTCCCCGCGGGTGAGGACGCGTCGGTATTGATGGGTGGTGAAGAACGCGGGGTTGAATTCCCAGCCGCGCCATAGGCCACCGCTGATGTTGGGCAGGAGGAATGCGATGCTCGCGGCCGCCAGCGCCCATTTGGCCACGCCCCAGCCTCCGGCACGTGGCTGCGCCAACCACATCGCGCCGATCAGGGCGACGATCAGGAACATGTAGACCGCGAGTCGCAGCGGGATCACATCGTGTAACAACGACTGGTCGAGCAGCTTCCAGGGAAGCGGGATCGTCGAGTAGCCCGCGATGTGCAGGTGCGATCCGAGGAGCAGCACGACGACCACTGCCAGCATCGTGAGCAGGATCTTCGTCGTGATCAGGGCCCAGCGCGTAATCGTGTAGCGCGCGACGATCAGCGCGAGCGGCAGGCCGACGTAGGTGACGGCCTCGGCGTCACTTCCGCTGAGGTTGAAGGCCCGGACAAGCGCTTCGAAATGCGTATAGCCAAGTCGGACCAAGTCAGTGGGCACAAGAAACCCGAGCACGTCGCTGGCGTCGAAGTCGCCGATGTTCGATGCGAACGTCACGGTCCCGTGGAGTTCGTAGTAGATCACTGGGCTGGTCACGATTGCCGCGGCGGCCCCGGCGGTGAGAATCGGCCTGACGGCACTCAAGATGCGGTCTCGCCTGGTGGGCGCAAGGACGAACGCCACCGCGAGGCACAGGGCGCCAAGAGCTACGAACGTGAGGGTAAGTTCGCTGGAGGTCAGGAACAGCGCCACCAGGGTAAGTGCCATCAGGACGATGAACCGCCGTTCGCTGATGCGCTTATCGATCAGGCGGAGCACGAGGTACACCCCGGCCGGGATCGGAAAGATCAGCACGAGCTGGAGGTGACCCTCCATGTGCCCGAGGATGTAGGTCGAGAAGCCGAACACGTAGCCTCCGAAGAGACTCGCGGCAAAGCTTCGAGTGATGTACCGGCACAGGAGGAAGGCGAGGAACGCGGCGAGCACCGGGCTCGCCAGCATCAGCAGGTTGTAAGACACAATCGGGCCGAACGCGATCGTGATCGGCGCGGCGACGATTCCTGCCAGCGGACACAGCGTTGGACTCGTGGCGGCGAGGTTGATCCGGTCGGGTACGAAGAGAGCGTTCGTAACGAGCGGGTTCATCCCGTGAAGTAGCGCGTACGGCCACCACGCCAGACTCCACATGTTGACCGTCGGATCGCTCCAGTTGCGTAGGGCGACGGTCTCACTTCCGAGATGCGCAAGCACGTGCAGCCCGAAGTACCCGATCGAGATGACCGCGTACAACGCGAACGCAGTTGTGGCCTGGCGCCGCCCCGAGGCAAGCCACTCACGACCGATGTCGAACGCCCGGATGCGGTACCCGGTCGCCGCCTGAGTGTGGCTAGTCACTTCGTCGCGAGGATGACATTGTGCGCCGCGAAATTCCTCAGCCCGGGGGTGGCCTCGATCGCGCGCTCGAGCGCGGCCGCGAAGCGGATCGCCCTAGCTGGGGTGAAGTCGGGGACGGCCCCGAGCTGCTTGCTCAACAGAACCCGTCCGCCGGCGGCGCGCAGGCCGGCGATGATCTCGGCTTCGCCGATCAGTCGCTCCTCGCCCGTGTCCTGGGGGACGCGGGCCATCAGCGGCCCCCAATAGGGATTCCGGGGATTGTGGTCCCAAACGACCACGCGCCCCGAGGGCCTTACGACCCTGACCATCTCGGCAAGCGTCTGGTGTACGTCGTCGGGATCAGCAATGTGGTGCATGACCGCGACGGTGAGCACGAGGTCAAAGCTGTCGTCATCGAACGGAAGTGAGGTTCCGGACGCGTGGACCGGGCGGACGAGTGGTGTCCTCGCCTCGAGGATCTCGAGCATGCCGGCTGAGGGGTCGACTCCGACCATCTGGTATCCGGCGCCCGCGAGCCGCTCGGCGAGCGCCCCCGTGCCGCAGCCGACGTCGAGTCCGTCGCCGCGAGGGCAGTGCCCGAGCACGAACGCCGTCCGCTTTCTCAGGTAATGCTCGGCGACGTGCGGCGGGATCGACTCGTCATAGACGGACGCGATCGAGTCAAAGTGTGAGCTGCTCACGGGTCACCTGACCGTTCGATATGCGCTCTGAGACGAACGCCGGGGGTCGGTGCCGCGTTCGAGGAGAGGACGCCGCGGCGCGAAGCACGAGCCCGATCATCCGTAGTCCCACGGAAGTCGCCATCAGCCGGTTGCCCGTGACCGATGACCGTCCGACGCGCGGCAGATAGTTGACGGGTACCTGGACGAACCGCGCGCCGGAGCGGATCGTCAGCAGCATGACCTCCGCGCCGGCGTGGCTGCCGCCGACCTTCATGCTGGTCGCGACGCGCCTCGCGGTCTCTCGCCGCAGCAGCTTGTACGTGCAACCGACGTCGCTGAGATGACTCGTGTTGAACCGGAGCTCGATCAGCTTTGCGACGGCCCAGTTGCCCCAGCGCAAGAACCAATCCATGTTCGCGCCCTCCCAGACCAGCTCCCAGGTCGTCCGGGTGCCGAAGACCGCGTCGCACTCAGCGCTGTACACGAGCAGCTTCACGATGTCCTCCGGCACGAACGTCCCGTCGGGCTCGGCGAGCACGATCAGCTCGCCGGTGGCCTCGAGCAGTCCGCGGCGGGTCGCGTGTCCATACCCCTGACGAGACTCCTTGACCAAGCGAGCCGAGGTCTTGCGAACCTCCTCTTCCGTTCCCGGCTGAGCGTTGTTGTCTACTACGAGCACCTCGTCGACCACGCCGGTCGCGAGGAAACCCTCGATCGCATCTTTGATCGAGTCCCGCTCGGCATAGGTCATCAGCACGACCGACACCTGCTGACCGTTCCACATGAACTGACTCCCGAATCGCGCCCGGTATGGGGCGGGCGCATTGTAATCGGGCCGTCGGGAATGAGGAGGGATTTACACGGACAGGTAGCTTCCGGCGGCCGCGGCCGGTTCGGCGGCGAGCAGCTCCATCACCAGCGATGACCATGCGAAGTCGACGGCGCCCATGCCCCGGCCGGTGTATGGGTGGTAGTACTCGCGCAAGCCGTTGGCGAGAACCGCCGAGCTGATCCCGGCCGCGAGCGCGTCGGCCTGCTCGGAGTACCCCAGGCGCCTGAGGCCAAGCCACACCAGCCACGCCGCATTGACCCAGGTTGGACCGCGCCAGTAGCGCCTGATCCAGAGAAACCCGTCCTCGCGGGTGGAGAACGTCGGCTCGGTTGCGGGAACGGATGGCGGCGCCACCGGCAGCCAGAAGCGCTGCCCATCGAGCAGCTGTTCCTCGACCAGGCGGCGGCCGATCGCCTCGGGCAGGTCGGGAAGCGCCAGCGGCGAGAGCGCCGCCCAGGTCAGGGCCGGGGTGCGCCGCAAGCGCGGGCGGGTCAGCGGTTCGAACAACCCGGTGCTCTGGTTGTACATGCGCTCGATGATGGTGGCGGTCAGCGAGGGCCGCCCGAGCGCCATCAGCGAGAGGGAGTAGAGGACGTTCGTCGCCACCTCGCAACACACGGGACCGCCGGCGTGGTCGATCCGCCGCAGGTCGAAGCCGAGCCGGCGGTTGCGCCGGACGAGCAGTAGGAATCCCGGGCGGTCGTGCGCGCGCCAGCCCCAGATCGCGTCGAACTGGGGGGAGGCATCGAGCCCGGACTCGTCGGGCTGCACGATCCAGATCAGTCCATCGCCGTCCAGATCGCGGTTGTCCGCGAGCCAGTCGTAGTGGCGAACGATCGCGGGCACGTCGGCCGGGTCGCCGATGGCGATCCGCCAGGCCCAGGCCAGCATCGGCGGCTGGATGCTGGCCGTCATCGGCGCGCTCGGCGTGGTCACGTTGTACGTGAAGCGGCGCCGACCGGTCAGCGGCGTGTTCCAGAAGATCGTGTGGCCGATGAAGCCGTCGTCGCGCTGGGCGGCGAGCAGCGAATCGAGCTCACGGCGGGATCTGGCCGGGTCGAAGTGCCGCCAGCTGATCGCGGTGAAGCACGAGTCCCAGTACCACTGCCAGGGATAGTGGCCAGGGCTCGGGCAGGTGTAGGCGAACTTGACGCCATCGGCGGGGCGCATGCCCTCGCGCCAGTTCCGCCGCAGCGTGGACTCGCACGCCTGCCGGATTCCCGCCGTGTCGTGCTCGAACAGCATCGGTCACTAGATCCTCGCACTCGAGGATCCGCTGGCGTGCTGCTAGCCGATCTCAGGCGAGCGCTAGGCGGCTTCGGCGGTCAGCGCCGATCCGCCGGTCGCCGGCTTGACACCGGGAAAGAGGATGACGTCCGGCCGGTACTCGATCCGTCCGAGCTCCTGGCGCTCCGCCCCACAGCGGTCGCAGAGCAGCACCAGGCGCAGCTCGCCTGAATCGCGGAGATACCGCGATGCCCCACTGTAGGTCCCGGTGTGATCGCACTCCATCGCGCTCTATCAACGTCGTTCGTGGCGCGAAACGTGCGCGGTCTGATCCGGTTAGTGTGCGCGCGTGCTCATCGACGCCGCCGTCACCGAGTCCAAGGGCGCGCCGTTCGCGATCAAGCGCCTCGAGCTGGGTGAGCTCCGCGACGACGAGGTGCTGGTGAAGGTCGCGGCATGTGGCATCTGCCATACGGACCTGATCATTCGCGACCAGTGGTATCCCGTGCCGCTGCCGGCAGTCCTCGGGCACGAGGGAGCGGGCTTGGTCGAGGCGGTCGGGACGGCCGTCGCGAAGGTGAAGCCCGGCGACCACGTCGCGCTGAGCTACGGGTCATGCGGAACGTGCCCGAACTGCGTGGTGAAGCTCGACCCAGACGTGCCGCTTGACATCGTGGCGCCGTTTGGCTGCGGCATCCAGACCGGCGCCGGCGCGGTGCTGAGAGCGTTCCGGCCCGAGGCGGGGTCGAGCATCGCGGTGTTCGGGACGGGCACCGTCGGGCTGTCGGCGATCATGGCCGCGCGCATCGCGGGATGCATGACGATCGTCGGGGTCGACGTGCGACCGGCGAGGCTCGAGCTCGCCGGCGAGCTCGGGGCGACGCACGTGGTCAATGCCGGCGACTCAGATCCGGTCCAGGCGATCAGGGAGACCACCGGCGGCGTCGGCGCCGACTTCAGCATCGACGCCACGGGCTCGCCGGCCGTCCTCCAGCAGGCCGTCTACTGCACCGGCCCCGGTGGCGTCTGTGGCCTGATCGGCGCGCCTCCGTTCGGGACCGAGGTCTCGCTCGACATGAACCAGATCCTGGCCATGGGCCGGAGCGTGCGCGGGATCGTCGAGGGACAGAGCGTCCCGGACGTGTTCCTGCCGCGGCTGATCGAGCTCTGGCGCCAGGGTCGCTTCCCGGTCGAGCGGATCATGACCCACTACGCCTTCGAGCAGATCGACCGTGCCGCCCGCGATGCCGAGGACGGCACGGTCGTCAAACCCGTGCTGCGGATGGAGTAGCCCCGGGGCTACGCGCGGGAGTCGGCGGTCCGGCCCAGGACCTGCGCCCGCGCCCTCGCGCGCCGGCGGCGGGGCACGCTGCTCATGGGGCTGGCCGCGAGCTCCGCCGGCCATCGGGAAGCGCGGTTGTCCTCGTGGATGCTCCGGCCGAGCAGCCCGACGATGCCGACGATGACGGCGGCGGCGAACACGATGTTGAGGATGATGATGGCGGTCATTTTCGGTCTCCGTTTTCTCTGGCTTCGTTTCTGCACTTGAAATGGTCGGACCCGCGCGGAAGACGAGCGTCGGCTGAGCGTCGGAGCTACGTAAGAGCGTCCGCGCTCGCAAGATTTGTTGCAAGGGCAGGATGTGGGAGCCCTCTGCCGAGGCCGCTTGTTAGGGTGCTGCCGGCTTCCGTCCAGGGGGCTAGACCGCGGCCGCGGCACCCGATGTGCTGGGTGCCGCAGCGTGTTTTGCCGTGCCCAGCTTCGCCATGCCTTCAGCGAACCACCGCCACCGAGTCCTCAAGGTCGCCGGGTTTCTGCTCGTGGCGGTGGCGCTCCTCGGGAGCGGGCTGACGGCCTCGAGCGCGGGAGACCTCCAGAGCCAGATCAGCGCCGGCAAGTCCGCGGCATCCGCGCTGAGCGCGCAGATCGCACGCGACTCGGCGCAGATCCACACCACGACGCAGGGACTGGCGAGCGCCAATCAGCGGCTGAGCGGGCTCGAGCGCCAGCTGACCTACCGTGAAGAGCAGCTGCGCAGCGTGGAGAGCGCGCTGCTGAGCGCGCGCAACCATCTCGTCGACCTCGAGAACTACCTGGAGCGGGCGACGCACGCGCTCGCCGCGAACCTCGTCGCCACCTACGAGAACGGGCCACCCAACCTGGTCAGCGTGATCCTCGAGGCGCACGGCTTCAGCAACCTGCTCGAGCAGGTCAACTTCCTGCACCGCGTCGGGGCCCAGGATGCCCAGATCGTCGCGACCACGCGCGCGGCGCGCGAGGCCGTGGCTCGGCAGGCCGCGTTGCTGGGCCGGCTCGAGCGGCGGGATCAGGTGCTGACCGACCAGGTGATCACGCAGCGCAACCAGGTCGCCGCGCTCCAGGCCGCCCTTCTGCACCAGCAGATCTCCGAGCTCGGCGCGCGCAGTCAGGACACGGCCAAGCTGCACTCTTTGAACGCGCGCCTGAGCTCGCTCGAGGCCAAGGCCGCGGCCGAGGCCGCGCGAGCCGCCGCGACCGGCAACGCCGACGTCGGCGGGATCGCGGTCGACACGGGCGGAATGGTGCAGGCGCCGCCGGGCGCCCCGGCCGCGGTGGCCCAGATCATCGCTGCCGGCAACGCGATCGCGACGCTGCCCTACATCTACGGCGGCGGCCACGCCTCCTTCCACGCCGACGGCTATGACTGCTCGGGGTCGGTGAGCTACGCGCTCGCGGCCGCGGGGCTGGTGACCTCACCGATGGTCTCGGGGCAGTTCGAGGACTGGGGCGATCCTGGGCCCGGGCGCTGGGTCACGATCTACGCCAACGCCGATCACGTGTGGATGGAGGTGGCGGGCTGGCGCTTTGACACGGTGGCGCTGGCCGAGAGCGGGACGCGCTGGGCGCAGGGCGGCGGGGAGTTCTCGGGCTTCGTCGTACGCCACCCGCCGGGGCTGTAGCGAGGTCTTTCTGGGCCGCTTCGCGGCATCCATGGGGCCACCACACCCCATCCGGACGGGGAATGTGGCCCCATGGACGCCGAGCGCAGCGAGGCCCCTCAAACTCCGAGCAATCGCTCCGCGTTCAGGTGGGCGATCCGTTCGCGCTCCTCGTCGCTGATCGCCGCCTGGTCGAGAAACCGGCGGGCGAGCGCGCCGTCGCTGAACGGATGGTCGACGGCGAACATGATCTTGTCCGCGCCGAACGTGTCGATCGCGCAGCGCAGCGGCGGGTCGGTGAAGATGCCGCTGATCGTGATGTGGAAGTTGCGGTCGAAGTACTCCTTGATCGAGAGCTCGGTGCGACGCGCGGCCGGATCCAGCGAGGTGCGGCCGGCGAGCACGTCGTCGATGCGCGCGAGCATGAACGGGATCGCCTCGCCCATGTGCCCGATGATCAGCTGCAGCGCCGGGAAGCGGTCGAACACGCCGGCGAGGATCAGCCGCAGGGCGTGCAACCCGGTCTCGATGTGCCAGCCCCACGCCGGCGAGGACAGCATGAAGCTGACGTCGTCGCCGAAGCCGGCGTAGTAGACGTCGTAGACCGCCTTCGGAGGCGGCATCGGGTGCAGGTAGATCGGCGTTCTCAGGGCCTCGGCGGCCTCGAAGATCGGCCAGAAGAACTGGTCGTCGAGGAAGCGATCGAGGGTGCGGCCGTTGATCAGCGCGCCCTTGAAGCCGAGCTCATGGATGGCCCGCATCAGCTCGTTGGCGGCGGCGTTCGGGTCGGCGGTGGGCAGGGCGGCGAAGGCGGCGAAGCGGTCGGGATGCGCGGCGACCGCCTCGGCCACGCGGTTGTTGAAGGCGCGGGCGACGGGGACCGCCCTGTCGGCGGTGCTGTGCTCGAGCCCGGGTTGAACCTGGGAGAGGACCTGCACGTCGATGCCCTGCGCGTCCATCTCGGCGATCCGGCCCTCGCCGAGGTCCATGAGCCGCGCCTCCAGCGGCGCCGGCCAGCGGTGAACCGGGTAGTAGGGATGGATCTGTGGGCCGAGGAGGTCCCGGAGCTCGGGGGTCAGGCAATGCTCCTCGAGGGCGATCGTCCGCATTCGGGACATTCTGTTCGGCCAGCGCGCGTCGTGCGTCCACGCCCCCTGGACATTGGCGGCGCTTCGTCGAGCAGCGGTTTGGACCGGTCTGACGGGGCGTTTCGTAGGCCCGGCCGAGCGCTTGGTCTGAACGCGGACATCAGTTTCGACGCGGTGCGGCCGATGGACGTGGTCGATGAAACGACTCGCCCTCACTCTCTGCGCGCTGCTCGGCGCCCTTGCCATGCCGTCCGCCGCCGTTGCGGCGCAATCAAACACCGCCTCCGGGACTGTGATCGGAATCAGCGGTCGCACGTTCGCGATCGAGGCGAGCGGAGGACGGATGTCCGTGGTCGCGGCGCTGACCGACGCCGCCGACAACGTGACCGCCGGCGATTTCCCCTACGTGTACGGCGGCGGCCACGCCGAGGCAGGGATCGCGAGCATCGGGATCAAGGGTCCGGGCTACAACGGCCGCCGGATCGGCTTCGACTGCTCGGGTTCGGTCGCGGCGGTGCTGGCCGGCGCCGGCGTCTGGGAGCCCGCCACCGGGGTTCCGAACGACGCGGGCATCATCACCGAGCTGATGCAGGCGCACCTGATCGCGCGTGGGGTGGGTCGCGGAGCCGCCGAGGTGACGCTCTACGACGACCCCGGCATCCACATCTTCATGAACATCGACGGCCGCTTCTTTGGCACGTCCGACGGCGGGGGCGGGGGCGACGCGGCGGGTGGCGCCGGCTGGCTCGACGACGGGGCGCCCGACGCCACGAGCCACCGCTTCAAGCCCTATCACCTGCTCCTGCCGGTGCTCGAGCGTCAGACGACCTTCGCGCGGATCCTCACCTTCCACACGGCCGGCGGAGAGCGGATGGTCCACGGGCTCGAGCTCGGGAGCGACGTGCAGGTCGGCTACACCCAGGCGGCCAACGGCAGCCTGACCGCGCTGGCCGTCAGGTAGCAGTCGGCTCGCCCACGCTCACTGAGGAAGGCTCGCTCCTCCTCCTAGCCGCAGCCGGTGTTGAAGCCGCAGCTCGAGCACGTGTAGCAGCTGCCGGTGCGCTGCATCATCCCGCCGCACTGCTGGCAGGCCGGCCCGAGATCGAGGCCCTTGCGCAGCGTCGGGACGACCGGCGGCTCGTCGGTCAGCGCCGAGGTCGCCGGCAGCGCGTGGCCCGTCGCGCGCCCGCCGTTACCGCCGTTGCCGTTGCCGTCGGGCTTGCGCTCAGCCGGCTGTGCCGGCGCCGCCACATCGCCGAGGTGCGAGCTCGCCGCCTCCTGAGCGGCCTGGCGCGCCCGCACCGCCGGGGTGAGGATCCCGAGCTCCTCCTGGAGGTCGACGCCGAGGAAGCGCGAGGCCAGCCAGCGCATGATGTAGTCGGGCATCGACTTGGCGAACGGGATCTCCGGGTTGGAGGTCATGCCCTCGGGCTCGAAGCGCATGTAGCTGAACTTGCGCACGAGCGTCTCGAGCGGCACCCCGTACTGGAGCGCGATCGAGATCGCGGTCGCGAACGAGTTCATCATGCCGCGCAGCGTCGAGCCCTCCTTGCCGATGTCGGTCAGGAAGATCTCCCCGACCGTCCCGTCCTCGTACATGCCGGCGGTGATGTAGCCCTCGTGGCCGCCGATCGAGAACTTGTGCGTGATCGACTGGCGCTCGCGCGGCATCCGCCGGCGCTTCGGCGGCGCCTTGGCCAGGGCTTCGGCGACGGCCTTGTCGATCTCCACCTCGTTCGCCACGGGAGCGTCCTTCTGCGCCTCGGTGCGCAGCGCCTGGGCCGTCTTCGAGCCATCCCGGTAGATCGCGAGCGCCTTGATGCCCAGGCGCCAGGCCTCTATGTACGCCTCGGCGATGTCCTCGACCGTGGCGGACTCGGGCATATTGACGGTCTTGGAGATAGCGCCGGAGATGAACGGCTGAGTGGCGCCCATCATCTTCAGATGCCCCATGTGGGAGATGGCCCGCTCGCCAACAGCCACGTCGAACACCGGCAGGTGCTCGTCGGCGAGATCGGGCGCACCGATGATCGTGCCGTGCTCGTTGATGAAAGCGACGATCTGCTCGATCTGCTCGTCGTTGTAACCCAGTGTCTGAAGCGCGAGAGGCACAGTCCGGTTGACGATCGTCATCTGCCCGCCCCCAACCAGCTCTTTGAATTTGACAAGCGAGAAGTCAGGTTCGATGCCGGTTGTGTCACAGTCCATTAAAAAGCTGATAGTTCCGGTCGGGGCAATGACCACGGACTGTGCGTTGCGGTAGCCATACGTATCGCCCGTGTCAACCGCTTCATCCCATGTAGACCGAGCGGCTGAGAGCAGGCCGGTGTCAGAGCATGCTGAGTCTGGGATGAGGTAGGCCGCGTCCCTATGCATCCTCATAACCCGATTGTGCGGCTCGTGGTTCTCGGCGTACCGGTCATACGGACCCATCGCGGCGGCAATACGCGCGGACCCGAGGTAGGCGCGACCAGTCATCAGAGCGGTGATCGAGGCGGCTGTACCGCGACCCGCGTCCGAGTCGTACGGCATGCCGTCCGCCATCAGGTAAGCGCCCAGGTTGGCGTATCCCAAACCCAGCTGGCGGAAGGCGCGGGCGTTGGCGCCGATCTCCTCGGTCGGGTAACTCGACGGCGAGACGATGATCTCCTGCGCCAGGAACATGATGTCGACTGCGTGCTCGAACGACGTGACATCGAACGTCCCATCGGCGCGCCGGAACTTCATGAGGTTCAGCGACGCGAGGTTGCACGCAGAGTCGTCGACGTGCATGTACTCACTGCACGGATTAGACGCGTTGATCCGGCCCGAGCTCGGGCACGTGTGCCACTGGTTGATCGTCGTGTCGTATTGGACACCCGGATCGGCGCAGCGCCACGCCGCCTCAGAGATCTCGCGCATGAGCTCACGCGCGGGGATCGGGTCGCCGATCGGCGCGCCGGTCACCCGACCGACGAGCTGCCACTCCTGGTCGTTCTCGACCGCGCGCATGAACGCGTCGGTGACGCGCACTGAGTTGTTGGCGTTCTGGTACTGGATCGAGAAGAAGCCGTCGCCGTCGATCGACATGTCGAAGCCGGCGTCGCGGAGCGCCAGGGCCTTGTCCTCCTCCTTGGCCTTGCACCAGATGAACTCGCGGATGTCGGGATGATCGACGTCGAGCACGACCATCTTGGCCGCCCGGCGCGTCTTGCCTCCGGACTTGATCGTCCCCGCCCAGGCGTCGGCGCCGCGCATGAAGCTAACCGGCCCCGACGCGGTGCCGCCCTTGGCGAGCGGCTCCATCGAACCCCGGATCCTCGAGAGGTTGATGCCCGAGCCCGACCCGCCGCGGAAGATCATGCCTTCCTTGGTGTTCCACTCGAGGATCGACTCCATCGTGTCGTCGACGCTGAGGATGAAGCACGCACTGCATTGCGGGGTCTCCTCGAACCCGACGTTGAACCAAACAGGCGAGTTGAACGCTGCCATCTGGTGAAGCAGGATGTGGGTCAGCTCGGCCTCGAAGGTGGCCGCGTCGTCCTCGGTGGCGAAGTAGCCTCGCTCCCGCCCCCAGTCGGCGATCGTCCCGGACACGCGGCCGATCATCTGCTGGACCGAGTGCTCGCGCTCGGGCGAGCCGAGCTGGCCGCGGAAGTACTTCTGGGCGACGATGTTGGTGGCGTTCTGAGACCAGCTCTTGGGGAACTCGACATCCTGCTGTTCGAAGGAGACCTTGTCCCCGTGGCCGATCCGGGCCTCCCGCAGCTCCCACTCGACGAGGTCGAACGGGTGCTCGCCCGGCGTCGTGAAAAAGCGCCTGACCGAGAGCCCCGAGCCCGTGCGTACCTCGGCGTCAAATTGGGTTTGGGGGATCTGGTCCATACGGTGCTGCTCCTCTCGTGTTTCCGCGATTTCCCTGCTCTTCGGCGACTTTCGGTCAGTCGAGCGGGCAGCGAATGATGGCGGAGGCCCCGGACGGAAAAACCTGGCGGCGGGTGGATCCCCGGAGTTCCGATTTTAGTCGGTCGACTCCCGTTTTCCGGGGCCCTCGGGAGCCGGTCTGTTATATCTCCGGCGCAATGCGCGCGGATTACCGGGCCAGGCGGGGCCGATGAAATTGCTCGTGACCGGCGGGGCCGGCTACATCGGCTCGGTCGTCGCCAAGCAACTGCTCGACAACGGGCACGAGGTAACGGTTTTCGACAATCTCGAGCGCGGTCACCGGGCTGCGGTACCCGTGGGGGCGAACCTGGTTTTGGGAGACCTGCGCGAGCGCGGCGCCGTCGACGATGCCGTCGCGGGCGGCTTCGACGGCGTGCTCCACTTCGCCGCCCTGGCGCTCGTGAGCGAATCGGTCAGCCACCCGGAGCGCTACTACGGGACCAATGTCGTCGGGACGCTCAACCTGCTCGAGGCGATGGTCGGCGCGGGCGTCCCCCGGCTCGTGTTCTCCTCCACCTGCGCGGTCTACGGACAGCCCGACGAGGTTCCGATCCCCGAGACGGCTACGCCCCGGCCGATCAACGCCTACGGCGCGTCCAAGCTCGCCGTGGATCTGATGATCCGCGACTTCTGCACGGCCCACGGGCTGGGGGCGGTGAGCCTGCGGTACTTCAACGTGGCGGGGGCGAGCGGCGGGCTCGGCGAGGACCACGACCCCGAGACGCACCTGATCCCCAACATCCTGCGGGTAGCGCTCGGGAACGCGCCGGCCGTCCAGGTCTACGGGACCGACTATGCGACTCCGGACGGGACGGCGATCCGGGATTACATCCACATCGAGGATCTCGCCGCCGCGCACCTGCTCGCTCTCAACGGGACGCACGAGGGGGAGCACCGCGTCTTCAACCTCGGGAACGGCAACGGTTTCTCGGTCCGGGAGGTGATCGCCGCGGCAGTGGCGGTGACGGGGCGCGACATTCCCGCTAACGAGGCGCCGCGGCGCCCCGGCGATCCGCCGATGCTGGTCGCAGCCGGCGAGCTGATCCGCTCAGAGCTCGGCTGGGAGCCCCGCAAGCCCGGGCTCGAGCAGATGGTGGCGGACGCCTGGACGTTCGCGCAGGCCCACCCGAAGGGCTACTCAGAGTAGGTCGCTGATCTCTGTGAGCGCGGCCGCCAGGACTTCGTCGGGCGGTTGCGAGGCGTCGATCTTCCGGATCCGATCGGGCTCCTCGGAGGCGAGCTCGAGATACGCGCACACCGTGCGCTCGAAGAAATCGTCCTGCTCGCGCTCGAGGCGATCCGGGCTTCCCGCGCGCGCGCGCGAGCGGCTCCGCCCGAGATGCTGGTCGATCAAGAGCAGCAGCGTTCGGTCGGGACGCGCCCTCCGGATCGCGAACTCGTTGATCGCGCGGACGGCGTCGATCCCGAGTTGTCGACCGCCTCCCTGGTAGGCGAGTGAGGAGTCGATGAAGCGGTCGAGCAGCAGCCACCGGCCAGCGGCCAGCTGCGGCTCGATCGCCTCCTCGACCAGCTGTGCCCGGGCCGCGGCGTAGAGCAGCGCCTCGGCCCGCGCGGTCACGTGGAGATGGGGGTCGATGACCAGCTCGCGGATGCGTTCCGCGGCGGGGACGCCGCCGGGTTCGCGCAGCAATGCGATGTCGAGGCCGCGGCCTGTGAGGGCGGCGTGGAGTGCCGCGGCGAGGCTCGATTTGCCCGCGCCGTCGATACCTTCGATCGTGATCAGCCGCCCGCGCTTCATCGTCCGTGGCTCCCGACCCTACAGGCACTACGATCGGGGGATGCTGGCAGAGCTCGAGCGCCATCCACACGCGCGCGCCGTCCTCGAGCCCGCGCTGGCCGACGGTGGTCGGGCGTCGCACGCCTATCTGTTCTATGGGCCCGGTGGCGCCGGCAAGCGCGCCGCCGCCCGCGCGCTCGCCGCCGAGCTGCTTGCGGCCGGCTCACCCGATCCGGCCGGGGCGCGTGCCCGGGTCGCGTCGGGTGCGCACCCCGACCTGACCTGGGTGGCTCCCAGCGGGGCACACGAGATCCTGGTCAGCGACATCGACGTCCCGGTCGTGTCGGCGGCCAGCCGGACGCCGTTCGAGGCTGCTTCCCGCGTGTTCGTGATCGAGCGGGTGGACGAGCTCGGGGACGAGGCGGCCAACCGGATGCTCAAGACCCTCGAGGAGCCGGCGTCGTTCGTCCACCTGATCCTCCTGTCCGACCGGCTGGCCGAGGTACTGCCGACGATCCGCTCGCGCTGCCAGCTGGTGCGCTTCAACGCCCCCACCGTCGAGGAGACGGCCGCCGTTCTCGAGGAGCTCGGCGAGGGGAGGGGGAGTGCTTTGGCTTGTGCCCGGCTTGGCCTCGGCGACGGCGAGCGGGCGCGGGAGCTCGCCGGAGCGGAGGGCGGTGCGCTGCGGGCCGCCGCCGAGGGGTTTGCGCGGGCGGCCTTCGCGGCGGGCGAGATGGCGCGCAGCAAGCCATGGTCGGCGGTGCTTGCGGCGGTGCGGTCGCGCGGGGAGAGAGTGCGTGGGGAGCTCGAGGCGCGCGCGCTCGAGGAGGTGGAGCTCTACCCGCGAAAGGAGCGCAAACGGATCGAGACCGAGTGGGGCGAGCGGATCAGGCGCTCGCGCCGGCGGGTCGAGACGGCGGCGCTCGATCTCGCGCTGCAGGTGGTCGCGCTCTGGTACGCGGACCTCGCGTGCCTTGCTTGGGGCGCCGACGATCTGGTGCGGAACGTCGATCGAATAAGCGCGCTCGAGTCCGACTCGGGCGCCTCGGGTGCGGACCCACAGCGCCTGCGCGAGGCCATCGAGGCCGTCGAGGACACGCGCCTGCGCTTCCAGTTGAACGTCTCGGAGGAGCTCGCATGCGAATCTCTCGGGTATCGCTTGGAGCGGCTGCTCGCGGCATGACGCAACCGGGTCGGGCGCCGTCCACCGGGCCGGGTACGCCGCGGCTGTCGGGCCAAGATCGGCCCGTGGAGTCCGTGTATCTACGGTCTCCGGAGCATTCCGATCGCGCCGAGTTCATCGCGTTGATGCGCGCCAGCCGGTCCTTCCATCGTCCCTGGGCGACGGCGCCGACCGACGATGAGGCGTTCGACGCGTACCTGGCCGACTCCCACCGGCCGGACTTCGAGGCCATGCTCGCCTGCCGGCGGGAGGATCGGGCGATTCTCGGGTTCTTCAACCTCTCGCACATCACGCGCGGCTCGCTCCAGAGCGCGTATCTCGGCTACGCGGTCGCGAGCGTCTACGCCCATCAGGGCTACATGCGCGAGGGCATCGAGCTCGTCCTGCGCCACGCCTTCCTCACGCTCCATCTGCACCGCATCGAGGCCAACATCCAACCGGGCAATCACGCCTCGATCGCGCTGGCCCGCGGCGCCGGGTTCGCCCGCGAGGGTTTCTCGCCGCGCTACCTGAAGATCGGCGGGCGGTGGCGCGACCACGAGCGCTGGGCGATCCTCGCCGAGGACTGGCGCGCCCGGGCCGCGAGCCTGGGGATCCCGCTCGATTCATAAGCGGTGCGAATCCCCGGGGCGGCGGGTCGGCGGCCCCCGGAAAGCCGGGAGGCGCGGGTAGACTGGCCGGCGGACGCCGACGTAGCTCAGCTGGTAGAGCACTTCACTCGTAATGAAGGGGTCCGGGGTTCGAGTCCCCGCGTCGGCTCTCTCGAACTCCCTGCAAACACGGCAGTTTTCCCGCCGATCGTCCGTCCTGAATCAGCCGCGAAGCGGACCTGTGGCCATTGCCGGGAACGATCCGGGAACACACTCGGCGAGATCACAGCGCTTCCCGTTTCCTCGACTGACGTGCACGGCGGATCGCGTCCTCGGCTGAGATCCGCTCCGCGCCGTCCCACTCCTCGAACAAGTGCGCGTAGATGCGCGCGCACACGTCTGGGCCAGGCCCGGCCTGGCGCGCCATGTCACGAAAGTCCCGACCTTCCTGGATCAGCAGACTGACAAAGCTGTGGCGCAGCGCATACGGCTGGACCGGCAGGCCGAGCTTCTCGACGACGGGCCGGTAGACGCGCGCCCGCCAGTTGCGGTAGTCACCCGGCGTCCAGAATCGTCCGTCGCGGCGCGGGAACACCGGCGCGGTCGGAAGCCGGGGCCCCTGCGAGAGCTTCCATTCGCTGAGGTCCTGCGCGACCGGGCCGAGCAGTCGCACGGTTCGACCGCGGCCGGTCTTGGAGTTGGCCGGCTCGATCACGACTGTGCGTTCCCGCACATCGCGCCAGGCGAGCTTCAGCGCCTCGGCAGGCCGTGGCCCGGCGTAGCCCAGAACCGACACCAACGTGGCATCGCGCAGGTCCAGCTTCGACCGGATGACCTCGATCTGCTCGGGTGTCAGTGGACGTACGACACGTTTGCGCCGAGCGGAGGGCTTACGCACGTCGCGGACCGGGTTCGTATCGATTTCGCCGCAGACGACGGCGTAGCTCAGGACGCTCTGAAGCACCGCGAGCGTCTTGACGATCATCGGCGCGCCCACACCCCGCCGCGTCAGCTCCCGCTTGAACTCCTCCACGATCTGCGGCCGGACCTGTCGCAACTTGAAGTGGCCCAGCTCCGGCAGGATGTAGCGCTCCCACGAGACCGCGTAGGCATTCAACGTCGAGCTGGCGAGATTCGGCGCGTGCCCGTCGTACCACGTCTCGATGAACTCCGCCAGGCTCCGAGCACCGCGATCCAGGCCTGAGGCGCCGTCGAACCGAAGGCGGCGTTCGATCTCGCTGGCGAAGTCCTCGGCCATCTCCCGACCGCGCCTACCCGGACCGAAGCTCCGCCACCGGTTCCGTCCGCCCTCCCGCCACCGACAGCACCAGCTCGACGTGTCCGCGCGTTCGAACACCCACACCCTCACGCCACCCGTCTCCTCTCGCCCCGGATCAGCGCCCGGAGGCTGCCGGTCGCCGACTCGCTCGCGGGTTGCATGGCGCGCCGGCCGACGACTTGGCGTTTCAGAGCGCGGCGGCGCTCGCGGCGGTACTCCTTGAGCGCGCCGCGGCGGACGCGCAGTCGGCCGAAGATCTCCTCGGCCTCCAGCTCCCCGCGCTGAATCGCCCGGTAGACCGAGTCCGTCGACACCCGGCAGATGTCCGCGACGTCCTGCACCGTCAGCACGTCGGCACGGGCTCTCGCCGTGTCGGTGCTCACGTTCTTCATTCGTGCTCCTCTCTGGTCGATTTGACCTCACGACACGTGACCGCGCACTCCTCGCGCGCCAAACAGCGGTATTCGCGCGCCTGGGCGGCCGCCTGGGCGGCGAGGAACGCATCGGCAGCTGTGAGATGGCCGACGCCGACAAACTCGAACCGGCCGACGCGCTGCTCGGGGTCGAGCTCGGCAAGCGAGCGTTGTGATTCGGGCACGCCCCAGCGGTTGCGCAGCTGCTCGTGGACGTGCTGCTCGCGCGCCTGGCGCAGCGCGGTGAAGGTGGTAGACCACCGCCGGCTTTTCGTGAGGCAGTGGCCGCGGTAGCCGAGCTTGTGCGCGTTGGCCGCGAGCCGCGGGTCGTGCCGGTCCCGCCGTACGGGCGGGACCGGCACGGGGGCGGGGGCGATCGAGTCGATCTCCGCGAGGTGGATCATGTGTCCGGTGTCGAGCGTGAGGGCGAGCGCTTCATCCTCGGCCCGTGGCTCGGCCTTGCCAAGCCGTGTGATCCGCCCGGTCCGCTCGGTGCCGTCGAGCAGCCGGAGGCGAACGAGCTCGTCGCGCGCTGCGGCTTGGTATGCGCGCCAGGCAAGCGCAGGCGGTCCGTCGCGGCGGGTTGTCGCCGCGGGGCGCTCGACGGCGCGGGCCTGTGCCTGGCGGTATTCCTCGCGTCCGCGCTCCCGCCTGCCCTCGGCGGCGGGCTGCGCGGCGTCGTGGAGCTTGAACGCGGCGCGGAGGTAGCCACGGACGTGCTCGGAGACCTCCACGGCTTCCACCTGGTCGGCGTCGATCGGGTGAAGCAGCCCGCCGGCCTGCTCGGTCGACTTCGTGGAGTACTTCGCGAGATAACCCGCGAGCTTGCCGGGCTCGTCGACCGGGCGGATATCGCGCTCCTGTCCCCAGGTCACGTGCTGCTGGCCGAGCTGCTCGGCGAGGTCGTCGGCGATCGGCGCGTACACGGCGTCGACGGCGCCGTTGACGGCGTGCTCGAGCAGCCGGCTGGTGAACCTCGGGTCGGGCGGGCGGATCTCGTCCTTCCGGTAGTCCGGCATCGCGCGATCGACCCGGAACACGACGTGCAAATGGACGAGCCCGCGGGCCTGATACTCCGCGACCTTGACGTAGGCAACCCGGGCGAGCTTGCCCAGCCGCTCCTGGGTGACACCGAGGACGGCGGCCAGGTGACGTGGGAGGTAGATCGTGGTGCGCCGCCACAGCTCCCCCAACGCGTTGTTCCAGATGACCGCGCCCTGGTGGTCGAAGCACTCCACGCACAAGGGTTGGCCGAGGTAGCGGTCATTCTCGTCGTGCACCCTTGCGCAGGAGAGTCTGGCGCCGTGTGGGCAGACGGGCACGTCGCGCCGCGGTGGGCACCGCCGCGGCTGACCGTGCTTGTCGAGTCGACGGGTATGCACCTGCCCGAAGCTCGGGGCGGTCAGGGTGGCGAACACGAACGGGTGCCCCGACACGTTGTCAGGCACGCCCTTGCCGCCTCTGAGGCCGGCGGCGATCAGGTGGTAGGCGTCGTGGCGGTAGCGCTCCGCGCACGCCGGGCACACGGCTTCGCGACGGTTGCCGCACGCCTTACGCAGCACCCCATCCGGCTCGCTCTCTGTCGTCCAGATGCGGTGGCCGTGGTGGTCGCAGATCTCGCCGCGCAGGCGCACGGGCCGGTGGCAGTAGCCGGAGGAGCGCAGCTGCGATCGGAAGCGCTCGAACCACGGTTTCTTGAGCCGCTCGATGATCCCCGCCAGCAGCTCTTCATCAATCCCGCCGTGGTGCTCGGCGTCTGATGTGATTCTCGCCCCGGTCATCCCCTGCACTTAAGCCGTAGCCGGCGAGAGGTTGGCCCCCCGGTTTGTGTCTCTGATGGTGTTGCGCGCCTGCTCCAGCGCGCGTTTGACCTGCCGCTCGCTCAACCCCAGCCGCGCGGCGATCTGGCTGCGCTCATATCCGTCCATCGCCAGGTCGAGGACGGTCAGCTGACGGCGGTTGAGTGGCCGCGCTCGGTCTCGCATCCCCCGGACCGTCTCGTGCTCCACCAGGCGGCGGTCAAGTTCGGGATCATGCCCGGCCGTAACCGCCACCAGCCCCAGCTCCACGGTCACCGCCGTCCGCGATTCAGATTGCCGGTAGCGCACACGGTCGATCGCGTCGTGGCGCAGCACCGCCTGGGAGAACACATGAGAACCGGCTACACGGCCGACGACAAGCCAGTCCGAGTGATGATCTCCATCGTCCCCGGCGACACGCTTATCTTGCAGTACACCTTCGCAACCTAGCGCTGTCGTGGACGCGGGCGCGGAGGATGTCGCGCATGACCTTCGGCGCGAGAGGCCAGCGGTCGCCGCTTTGGTTATTCCCTTAGGCGGTCTCGCGTCAGGTCACGTTGAGCCGCCAGAAGATGGTCGCGGTGACGCTCGATCACTTCCGCCTGCTTGGCCCCACAACAGCCGGGGGAAAGGCATCCCTCGCCCGCCAGCTTGCCTCAAATCAGTGTTGAGAAATGGTCCGGATGACCGTGCCGTTGGCCGCCCGCCAGACCATCTTCCCGTGTAGTGCGGCCTCGCCGGTGCGGGGGACGCTTACCACCATGACGTTGTTGACGACTGGGGCGGTGATCGAGAACGGCTTCGGCGTATCGGATCCGCGCGCTGCGGTGTAGATGATTTGGACGCTGGCGACGCCGTCTGGTAGGAGCCCAACGACGCGGGCTCCATCGCGGGTTTGGTCGCTGCCGAAGATCCCGGTCTGCTTGATCGCTGAGGCGGGCGTGCCGCCGAATCCGCCGCTGATGTTCGGGCCCGTCTCGACGAGGATTACGCCCTGGTGAGGGCCCAGGTTCGCGATCTGGTGCTCTGCCAGTTGCCGGACGACGCCGCGCAAGCCGGCCGGGATGGTCGGGAGCTCGCGGTCCAGCCGTCGCTGCGCCTGTGCAGCGCACGTGCCGTTCATGACACCGGCGTTGACCATGGGTACGACGTAGTAGGAGATTCCGGCCACGACCCGCGCCCGGCGGACATAGCGCACATAAGCGCCTTGAGCCCACACCGGAATCGACCGGTGCGCGCCGGGCGCCGGGGGCGGAAGGTCCGACGGCTCGCGAGGTCGGCGCAGCACGCCCAGGATCGCCACCAGCGAGCGGCTCGGAGCGCCGTAGCTGACCCGGCCCCGCACGCTAGCCAGACTCGCGCACGACGCGCTAACCGCTGGGTCGATCGCAGCCCGCACATACGGCTGGGCAGCCCGCCGCTGGCGCTGGGAGATACCCGCAGCACCACCACCCGCCGGACGACCCGGAGGTCGCGGTGCGGAGTGGAGCGCCAGCGCGAGTACGACGACGCCGGCAACGACCGCAGCCGACGCGACCATCGCGACAATGCCGCTCCGGTGCAACCGAACCGAGGAGGCGCTGCGGCCCATACCCGGAACGCGGAACCGCCAAGTCCGGCGATGCGCCCGCTCTCGACAGAGGCCAGCCAACTGGCGCTCCAGCGCATCAAAGTAGCTCTCGCTCATCGCCCCTCCAGACGGGCCCGGATCCGGGCCAGACCACGACTGACCCGCTTGCGGGCCACCATTTCCGAGCAGCGCAGATCGATAGCGAGCTGCGCGTAGCTCCGCTCACCCAGAACCCGGGCGCGCACCGCGTCGCGCTCGTTCACCGGCAGTTCTTCCACGAGCCCGACCAAGTCTCCGCCGCCGTGGCGGGCCAGCGCCTCAACCTCATCCAGGTCCGCATCGCCGAGCGTCAACGGCTCGAAACCAAGCCGGCGGCGAGCCCGCTCCTCGATACGCCCCCGACGCCGCGAGGCCCGGAGCTTGTTGCGAGCGATCCCGAGCACCCACGGACCGGCGGGACCAATGTCCCGATAGCGCGCGGCGGCCAGCATCACCGCCGCGAACACCTCCGCACAAAGGTCCGCGGTCGCCTCGCGATCACCCGTCTCGCGCAGCAAAAACGCGGTCACCACGGCCAGATACCGACGGTAGAAGGCCGTAAACGCGGCGTCGTCACCGACGACGACCGCCAACAGCAACTCGGCATCTGACCACTGCGCATGATCCAGGGATTGCGCCATCAGTCCTACCTTGCACCAACCACGCCGATTGTGACCACCACCCACAGCCGCGAGACCACCTGCAGCAGCCACGCCGGCCGCTGACGGGCTCACGCCTCACCGACCAGCTCTCACGGCTACTCAGACGGGTCAAGCATCCCATGAGGCAGCCGGGGGACGGAGCATCCGAGGGACGACACTCGAGACAGGACAGAGACAGGACAGCCTGTCAGTGACTACTTTCTCTACAACTTCAAGGGCGGCTCGCTTCGCTCGCCGCCGGGGCCGCTGCGCGGGCTCCGGCCGCTCGCAAGCTCGCGCCTCCGCCCGCCCGGGCGGCCCACGCGACCAACAGTCGTCATCGCCGCCCGTCGCGCGACCGCCGGAACGGTCGTCGACCCTTCGGCTGACGCTCAGACCGTCGCCAGTTGAGCACGAGCTGCTGGCCGTCGGGCGCCACCCAGGTCAGCGCATCTGCCGGTCGACGCCGATGCTCACGCCGACCTCGGCCCCCGCTGCCGACCGTCGGTTCGACCGCAACGACCGAGAGTTGGATAGAACGATGCGCCCTTCGGCGCTGAGAACGATGGGCACCTGGGAGGGGGAGAGGTCGGGAACGATCCTTGCGAGGGCTTGGTCAGGTCATGGGAGCGGACAACCGAGTGGCGATGCCGGCGCCCTGCGGGCGAATCCACGGGCTGTCCTCCGGGACTGCACGGCGCGCCATCCCTGGCGCTTGATCCTGGAGCGACGCTAAGCCTTGGCGGTCCCGAACAGACCACCGCGCTTTTCGGGGAGCGCGAACCCAGGCGGCGCCGTCGCCGGCAGCTGAGCGGGCGGCTTCGGTTCGGGTGGCTTGGGAGTAGTGGCGGCCATGGGCAATAGGTTAGCTCGCGACGCTCAACGTCCAGAGGATCACTTCGATCGCCAGCATCGCGCAGCTCGCCGTGAACCACGTCGACAACGAACCGATCTTCTCACGGTTGGCATCGAGGAACGGCTCGATCCAGATGCCAGCGGCCCTGTACGCCTCAGTCACGTCCTCGACGCCCTCGTGGTCGCTGACGGCGAGCAGCGCCTCGCCACGGAAGGCGAAGACCAGCTCGTGGGGCAGCAGCACCCAGATAGCGCAGCCCAGGCAGAGCACGAACGCGAGGAGAGCGAGAATCGCCCAGGCATCGAGGGAACCGTGGTTGACCTTCGCGCCGAGGAACGACCCGGAGATCGACGCCGCGGCGATCACGGTCCCGGCCCGGGTGCGCAGCGCATTGACCGCTCGCTCCTGCTCGGCCAGCGCTTCCGCGGTCAGCTGAAAGCTGAGTTCCTCGATCGACGCGGCCACGCGGACGGTTGTAGCGCGAGGCCCTGATGGAACCGTATGAGGCCAACTCGCCCACGCGGGCGTGCGCGACCGCCGTCCGAGAGCGCAAGTGAGCGCGCGGCGATGGCGGGGACCGATGCGCGGGAACGATACGGGAACGCAGGCAGCGTCGCGGGAGCACCACCAAGCCGCGCGGGCGAAGCCAAATCCCCGCAGCCGCGGCATTTTCGCCGGCCCCGGTCCGCCCCCGGCGCGCGTCGAGATCACTCGTAATGAAGGGGTCCGGGGTTCGAGTCCCCGCGTCGGCTCTCAGAAAGTCCCGTAAAGCGGGACTTTCTCTTTGATCGCGGGCAATCTTGATTCGGAGCGTGTCCCGAATATGTCCCGGGCTAGTGGAGTCGATCACGACCGACGCGATCGAGCGATGGCTCTCGTCGTTGCCGGGGCGGCGAGTAGCCGCACGAAGGCGTTGGTGCTGCTGCATGGGATCCTGAAGCGCGCGAGGAAGGTGTGGGGACTTCAGGTCAACGCCGCGGCAGAGGTTGAGAAGCCGGCGTTGAAGCGAACCGGCGACATCCAGGTCTTCTCGCCGGAGGAGGTCTGGGCGCTCGTCCGTGCTGCGGCGTCGGAGCAGGACGGCGCGATCTATCTGACGGCTGCGTTCACCGGCCTGCGCTTGGGCGAGCTGCTCGCGCTGACCTGGCGCGATGTCGACTTCACGGGCGCGGTCGTGAGGGTCCGTGCGAGCTACGCAGCTGGCGTGCTCACCCCGCCGAAGTCGGACAAGGTGCGGGCCGTCCCGCTGGCTCCGGATGTGGCCTCGGCGCTGGCGCAGCTTGGCCGACGGGAGAACTGGGTGGGCGATGACGACCTGGTGTTCGTCGGCGAGGCGGGTGGCCACCTAGACGGGTCCGCCCTGCGCCGGCGCTATAAGGAGGCGCTCGGTCGGGCTGGGCTTCGTCCGCTGCGCTTTCACGACCTCAGGCATACGTTCGGGACGCGGATGATCGCCAAGGCGGACATCCGCCGGGTGCAGGAGTGGATGGGACACGCGGACATCCAAACGACCATGCGATATCTCCACTACGCGCCCCGGAGCGAGGATGCGGCGCTGGTCGCCGCGGCTTTCCGGGTGGAGTCACCGGCGCCGCCGCCGGAAGAAATGCCCGAATGAGCGAAGCGTCCCAAAGCGTCCTCGAGCGTCCCTGAGGCGAGCCGGCTAAATCGTGCCTCGTCGGCGCACGGCCACCCCGGATCGTTCCCCCGTCGCTCCCGTACCGATCGTGCGGCGTGCGCCCCTCCCGCCTGATCCCGAGCGCTGGGACCGGCGAGATCGTGAATGCGACAGTGCGAGCGACGGGAGCCCAGGCGCCGCCGACTGGCGAAAAGGGGCGCTCCGGCGCCATCTGGTCGAGGACTCTCGCAGCGTCTGGGGCCCTGACACCGGCTCGCGTCGGCCCAGCCACGCTCGGCTCGGGGCTGTCAGACGTTCAGCCCGTGGCGGTGATGGAAATCGCCTGCGAAGGCGAAGTCCGCGTCGGCGTGGTCGTGGCAGCCACGGGTCGCGGCGAGCATCGCGGAGTACGTGCGCGCGTGTCCGAACCTTACGCCGCCGCTCCAGCTGAACTGGTCGGTGTGGGGGTTGATCAGTTCAGTCAGCATCGCGGCGGCTTCGACCGAACGCGTCTGCGCGTCCGTGTCCGCGCGCGAGCCCAGCCATACGGATGGCTTACAGATTGGTGGGCGAACTCTTCGGCGACGTTAACTGCGTTCCGACGCTGGTTCTGGACGCTCTAAGTGTCCGAAATCGTCGGACCTGCCCTATCGACCAAGGACGCCGACATGAGCACGACCACTTTTCCCGGGCGCGCGTGGCCTTCGCGCTCACAGACCGCGATTCGGGTGCGGACGCTCGCCCGTGGACGCCTCGAGGACCCTGCGTGGGCCCGCCCGGCGTTCATCGGCCTGCTTGCCGCCACGGCGCTGGCGTACC
>Ga0335073_10001450_pt1 | contig 31750 bp, 28 predicted proteins | sample Lox_Sample_22_FD_207093 | JGI IMG/M metagenome (GOLD analysis project Ga0335073, IMG submission 207093) | Soil microbial communities from Loxahatchee National Wildlife Refuge, Florida, United States - Lox_Sample_2.2 | ecosystem: Environmental > Terrestrial > Soil > Wetlands | place: USA... | reverse complement strand
CGGCCATGAAAAAAATGAGGGGAAACGACAGCCAAAATCCTGTACGTCCGGCAAGAAACGACCACCGCGCGAGATACGCAGCGCGCTCAGGCATGGGAGTTCCGCGCTCATTCTGCTCTCCGGTCCAAAAAATCAGCCGTTTTTGTGCTCTCCATACCACACCCCACGTGTTGAGTAGCATCAGTAGTCCTAGTCCTCCCCCTGCTGCAATCGCCAGATGATTGTTCGAGGCTGGCGCATTCGCATTCAGTTCCAGTACTGCCACCGTCGCCAGAAACACCACGCTCCCTATCGCGATCGCTCGAAACCACGCATTATCCATCAGTCCTTTGCGCGGCATCTGCAGCGGATAAATCAAAGCGTACGCCACAATCCACACGCCAAACCATTCGCCCAGCCAGCGCCACGCCAGCATCGAGTTGCCGTCATTTGCGGCGTCCACCGCGAGCAGCATCCAGAAATAGCGCAGCCCCGCCAGCACGGTAATCAGTGCCGACCACCGAAACCACCACATCGCGCGCCGCATCAACACCGGAAAAACTTTGCCCCGCACCGTGGCGTCAAGTTCTTTCATCGCGGGTGTGGCAATCAGGTTGAAGAAATATAGCAGCCCAATCCAGATGATCGCCGCCGTAATATGCGTCCAGCGCAACACAATCTGTTCCGTAGCCGTCATGTCACCCGGAAAACGCGGTAGCCCGAGCCCCTGAAGCATCACGAAAGTGAAGTGCAATGTTTCTCCCTCACGCGCAGCAATCAAATCAATCTGGCGAACCTGCCCGTCTACCTGGCGCCACGTTTCAGATCCCGCTGTATCTCTGCCTCTTGACGAACTCGCCGCCGCCCGCTTTTCCCGTAAATTTTCCGCCTTCGATAATCGTCCGCCCGCGCGAAAGCACCGCCTTCGGCGAGCCCTTCACACGAATACCTTCAAACATCGAATAATCCACGCGCATATGATGCGTCGCCGCGCTGATCACCTGCTCGTGATTCGCGTCGAATATCACGATATCCGCGTCCGAACCGATCGCGATCGTCCCCTTGCGCGGGAAAAGGCCGAAAAGCTTCGCCGGTGCGGTTGCCACGAGCTGCACGAACCGATTCGGCGAAAATCTGCCGCCATGCACGCCTCCCGTATACACGAGGCTCAGCCTGTGTTCGATTCCCGGGCCACCGTTCGGAATTTTCGTGAAATCATCCTTGCCCAGTTCCTTCTGCTCCTTGAAACAAAACGGGCAATGGTCGGTCGAGACCACTTGCAGCGTATCGTGCGCGAGCCCTTGCCAGAGCTTTTCCTGGTGCCATTTCTCGCGCAGCGGCGGAGTGAACACATATTTCGCGCTTTCAAATCCCGGCGCGTCCATCTGTTCGAGCGAAAGGTACAGATATTGCGGGCACGTTTCCGCATACGCCGGCAGCCCGCGGTCGCGTGCCTCACGCACCTTTTCGAGGGCGTCGTTGCACGAAAGGTGGACGATATACACCGGCGCGCCCGCCATTTCCGCCAGCGCGATCGCGCGCCCGGTTGCTTCGCCTTCCGCTGTCGTAGGACGCGTCAGCGCATGATATTTCGGCGCCCGTTTGCCCTCCGCCAGCGCCTTGCGCACGATCACGTCAATCGCGCCGCCGTTTTCCGCGTGCATGCAGATCAGCCCGCCGTATTTGGCCGCTTGCGACATGGCGCGAAAGATCGTGGCATCGTCCACCATCAGCACGCCGGGATACGCCATAAACAGCTTGAAGCTCGAAACGCCTTCGCCGATCAGCACGCCCATTTCTTCCAGCTGCGCGTCCGCCAAATCTGTGATGATGCAGTGAAACGCATAGTCGATCGCGGCCTTGCGCTCTGCCTTTTTCATCCAGGTTTCAAACGCCTGCCGCAAACTCTGTCCCCTTTGTTGGATCGCAAAATCGATCAGTGTAGTCGTCCCGCCGAACGCCGCCGCAATCGTCCCCGTTTCGAAGTCATCCGCGCTCGTCGTCCCGCCAAACGGCATATCCAGGTGCGTGTGGACGTCGATCCCGCCCGGCATCACCAGCATTCCCGCCGCGTCGATCAATTTGCTCGCGCCCTCCACGGGCAGCTCCTGCGCGATCGCCGTGATCTTTCCGCCCAGGATCCCGATGTCGCTTGCGTACGTATCCGTCGCCGTCACCACAGTGCCGTTGCGAATCACGCTGTCAAAACGCATCATGCCTCCGCCAAATCATGGGTCCAGGCATCTTAGCCATCCGCGAAACCCAGCGCAACTCGGGCGAACGATATTCCATCTCCTCCCTGTTTGCCGGTCTACGCCGGTCTACGGCGATCTGCCTTGGCAGTGTTTTCGGTGTCGCGCGAAGGCCTCAAGGTCAATTGGCCAATGGGAAGACGGAATCCGAAGCCGGCAAGGGAGGCCGCAAAAATAATCTTCTGCAACGTGATGACACACTTACCGTCAGCGAAAAGATCGCCAATAGGTGCTAGAATTGCCCTTTTCAGTTTGCCAAAAGAGCAAACCGAATACCCGATGCCGCTTCGCGAGACAGCGCCGAAGCTCTCCCCGGAACAATACGAAAAGAACTTCGCCGAAATCACGCCCGTGATGACGCCTCGCCAGGCCGCCATCGAAGCCGATCGCTGCCTCTATTGTTTTGACGCGCCTTGCACCGCCGCCTGTCCCACGCACATTGACGTGCCCGCGTTCATCAAAAAAATCAGCACCGGCAATCTTCGTGGCTCGGCGCGTGAAATTCTCTCCGCGAATATTCTGGGTCACAGTTGCGGGCGCGTCTGCCCCACGGAAGTGCTCTGCGAAGGGGCCTGCGTCATGCACGAAAAGGCCGAACTCCCCATCGAAATCGGCCGCTTGCAGCGTCACGCCGTTGATTACGTGCTCGCCAATAAAATCCAGCTGTTTCAGCCGGGTCTCGCAAACGGAAAACGTGTCGCCTGCATCGGCGCCGGCCCTGCCTCGCTCGCCTGCGCCGCCGAACTCGCCAAACTCGGTTTCGAAGTCACCGTTTTCGACCGCAACGAGCTTCCCGGTGGCCTCAACACCTACGGAATCGCCGCATACAAAACTCGCGCCGCCGATTCGCTCCGCGAGGCCGACCTCGTCAAACAGCTTGGTGTGAAATTCCGCCAAAAAACCGAAATCGGCCGCGACATCTCTTTTCAAAATCTCGAAAATGATTTCGACGAAATCTTCATCGGCGTCGGCCTCGGCGAAACGTGGGATCTGAATCTCCCCGGCGAAAATCTCCATGGCGTTTACGGCGCTATGGAATTTATCGAAACCACGAAGCTGCGCCCGTTCCACGAAGTCGAAGTCGGCCGCCGCATTGCGTGCATCGGCGCGGGCAACACCGCCATTGACGTCGTCACCGCCGCGCGCCGCCTCGGCGCCGAAATCGTCTATCTGATTTACCGTCGCGGCGAACACGAAATGCCCGCGTTCGCCTATGAATACCAACTCGCCAAGCAGGATGGCGTCAGCTTCCTTTGGCAAACGCAGCCCGTGCGCATCCTCGGCGAAAAAGGCCTCGTCGCCGGCCTCGAATGCGTGCGAACGCATCTCGGTCTGCCTGACGAAAAAGGCCGGCGCAGCCCAATACCGCTTCCCGGCACGGAATTCAAGATCGAAGTCGAGATGGTCGTTCGCGCGGTCGGACAGCGGCCCGCCACCGACTTTCTGCGCGCCATCAAGGGCCTCGAGTTGAATCGCGACGGCACCGTTCGAATCGACGCGCAGTATCGCACCGGCAATCCGAAATATTTTGCGGGCGGCGATTGCACCAACGGCGGCAAAGAAGTGGTCGACGCAGTCGCCGAAGGCATGGCCGCCGCCCGCGCCATCGCGGCATCTCTTAATCACTAACCATACGAGGGTTCCATGGCAGATCTCACCGTAAAATTTGCCGGCATCACTAGCCCGAATCCTTTCTGGCTCGCTTCTGGTCCTCCCTCCAACACCGGCGACCAGGTCGCGCGCGCATTCGACGCGGGCTGGGGCGGCGCCGTCTGGAAGACGATTGGCGAGGCCATCGTCAACACGAGCTCCCGCTACGGCGCCATCGATCTCGAAGGCGTGAAAATGATGGGCTTCAACAATATCGAGCTCATCAGCGATCGTCCCACCGAAACGAACTTCCGCGAAATCAGCGAAGTCAAAAAGCGCTATCCCCAAAACCTCGTCATCGCGTCGCTCATGGTCGAGTCGAAACGCGAATCCTGGCATGAAATGGTGCACCGTGCAGAAGGCGCCGGCTCAGACGCGCTCGAGCTGAATTTCGGCTGCCCTCACGGCATGAGCGAACGCGGCATGGGCTCGGCCGTCGGCCAAGTGCCCGAATACACCGAGATGATCACGTCGTGGGTCAAGGAAGTCGCGCGCGTGCCGGTGATCGTGAAGCTCACCCCCAACGTCACCAGCGTTTCGCACATTGCCGCAGCCGCCGAACGTGGCGGCGCCGACGCCGTCAGCCTGATCAACACCATCAATTCGCTCATGAGCGTCGATCTGGATAACTTCTCGCCCGCTCCGAACGTCGGCGGCAAATCCACCCACGGCGGCTATTGCGGCCCGGCCGTAAAACCGATCGCGCTGCACCTGCTTTCCACGGTTGCGAAAAATGTACGCATTCCCATCAGTGGCATTGGCGGCATCGGCCATTGGAACGATGCTGCCGAACACATCGCTCTCGGCGCTTCCACCGTGCAGGTCTGCACGGCCGCGATGCATTACGGATTCCGAATCGTCGAAGACATGATCGACGGCCTTTCCGAATACATGGACGCGCACGGCTTCCGTTCAATCGAAGATTTTCGCGGCCGCGCCGTGCCCAATGTTACCGACTGGGGCGAGCTCGACCTGAATTACAAAGTGATTGCGGAGATCGATCCCAAGCTCTGCATCGGCTGCCAGCTTTGCTACATCGCCTGCGAAGACGGCGCGCATCAGGCCATCGCGCCCTGGCGCCCCGAACCGAGCGCCTCACACGCAAACGGCAAGCAAGCGACCCATGTGGCAAATATCGGGGAAGGGAACGGCGCGGCGAAAACAAACGGCGAAGGTTTCAGCGTCCACGTCCCGCGCATCCTCGAAGAGGAATGCGTCGGCTGCAATCTCTGCGCGCTCGTCTGCCCGGTCGATGGCTGCATCACCATGCGCCAGATCCACACAGACCGGGCTCCCATGTCCTGGAATGACCGCACCCGCAACCAGTCGAAGGAGTGTGCCCCACCCACCTCCACTACCGACTAGCGCGCCCTTGAATTTGCTTCGTGCCTCCGTTGGCCACTATTCGTCGTGCCGACCCGTGCGCGGAGGCGGCGGATTTACCAGCACTTCGCCCAGCGGCCCGCGGTCCAATCCGTTCGCATCCACCAGGTGCACAGAAACCCTCGCGATGTTTGCGGGTGCCTGTAAAGTCATCTGCAAGTGCACAGGCTGAAAGGGAGTGACCGGCATCAGCTGTTGCGTCACCTCTCTTCCGGGGTAAAGGTGAGCTACCAACGTGCCTGCATAGAAGACGCCAAAATCTCCGCTGAGCACCAGCCCGTCGGAAGTTCTCGTCGCCGTCAGCGGCGTTCCAACCACCCCCGCCCACGTTGTCGTCTTGAAATCCGCGCCCATTCGCGTGGGATACCACGTCGTATCCAATGCGTAGCTCTGCCCCGGAACAAGATCCTCCATCGGGCTATTCACTTCCTCCTCGATGAACGGCCCCTCGGAGGCCGCCGGATTTTGGCTCGGCGAGGTCCCCGGCATTCCTGGCTGCGTCGGCTGTGCTTGCGGCGATCCGGGCTGCGGCCCACTCGGCGTCCCATTCTGCGTGTCAAGCGGAGCACCAGGCGCCGCCCCGTTCGGTGTTTGCGCTCGCCGCGGACGCCGTGCTCCGGCCGAATAGAAAATAATCGTCGCCTTGCCGGGATACTCCGCCGTCGGATCGATCTGATGCCGCTCCACCATCGTGTACCCACTCGTGCCATCCACCATCGCCAGCCATCCCGTAGCCGAATCGATCCACACTTCCTGCGAAATATCGTTCCAGTGAACGCGCAAATTGCCATCGCTCACAGAATAAGCGTCGTTGTCCTTCGGTCCGGTCTCTATGTGATACCCGCCGGGATACGCGCTTTGCGGATTTATCTGCGTCACGCTCCAGAGATTCGTGTTGGGCGTCCCGTCCGGGTTGTGCGTCGGGTACTCGCTGATCGTTTGTTCCGACCACGTCTGCGGGAACCCGCTCACGTTCTGCATCACGTTGTGGAACGAGATCACCGGCGAGTCCGAACCGATGCTGATCTCGCGAATGTAGCGCTGTCCGATATCCGGCGAAGGCGGCCCGGTCATCCGCACCGCGCACGTCGGCCCGCGTGACAACACCTGCAGCTCATAATCGCCATAATCCAGCGGCTGGAAACCGCCTTGCAGCCAGTGCTGTTCGTCCTGATCGCCCTCCGGCAGCGGCCAGATTTTGTCCCCACCGTAGTTGCGCGGGCCTCGTCCCGTTGTCTCGGGCGTAAATACTTGCCCTTGCGCCTGCGAATTGACGTACAGGAAATCGTGTCCGTTGAACGTCACCTGCATCAGCCGCCCGCCGATTTGCGGCACGATTTCCAGCTTCACCCAGCGATTCGCCAGTTGCTCCGCTTTCCACCCCAGATAATTCGTCGATTTTACCGTGCACTCCGAGCCGCCCTTCGCAGAGTGCTGCTTGCCCCATGAGATCATCGGCAAACTGCCCAGCACCGCCGCCAGCGCAACAATCGCCAACCACCCCGCTTTTTTAATGCCCGCAGAATTCCAACCCATCGATTACCTCGCATGAATTCAAAAGTCGAAAATTGCATTGCTGCCGCGTTGAGGGTATCGCTCAGCTATTTTCGTGTCCATCTGAAAATCGCCATGCAAGCTCGCAGGCGCGGCGTGGCTGCCATCCGAAGCGAACGCAATCATTCCTCGGTTCCGCGGTGCGCGGCTAGGGCTTGCCCAATCGCCAGGAGAACTTGCGGAATTTGGCGAGCCGGGCAAAGTCGCGCTCGTTGCCGGTGATGACCGTAGTGCCTGTGCGCGCCGCCGACATCGCGATAAGCGCCTCATTCATCACGCGCCCGCGCCCGGTCAACTCGTACCCGAATTGCTCGCGAAGGTATGCGAGGGCCCTCCCCGCCGTGGCCCAATCCGTCGCGTTCGGCAGCAGCAGGCGTTCCACAACGCGAAAATCGTACTCGAGCTTTTGGACAGTGCGAACCGCGCGACCCGAAGCGCCGGCGTACAATTCCGCAAGCACCACGGCGCTCAGCCAAACGGGGCCGCTTTCCGCCAGCCTTCGGGCGTGAACGGCCGCGTCGCCGCTGCGGAGTGCATCGATGTAGATGGACGTGTCGAAGAGCACGCCGGCCATCTAGCCGTCCAATTTCCCGAATACGTCGAGAATCTGGACGCGGCTCTTGAGGAACCTCTCGTGTGCTTCGCGCGCCACCCGGTCTCGCTCGGCGTCATCCAGCACTTTATCGAGTGCGCGTTCGATGGTCTCGGTTTCGGTCCGTGCATGCAGGGCCTTCTGCGCCCGGCGGATCTTCGCGCTATCCAGTTGATAATGCTTGTGGCTCACGCGACGTTTCGGTATCGCCATTTGCGGTCCCCCTGTGCGGATTATAACACGAATGAACATGAAAGCGTCCTTTATGAACATGCCAAATCGGCGCGTGGGCGGCTACTGAGCCGCTTGCATCCGCGAAAGCGTGCGAACATCATAGTATCCATGCGAAGTCGGAGCTTCCTATGAGCCCTAAATTGCCGATTTACATGGACAATCATGCCACCACGCGCGTCGACCCCCGCGTCCTTGACGCGATGCTCCCGTATTTCACCGAAAAATTCGGCAACGCCGCCAGCCGCAACCACGAGTTTGGATGGAAAGCCGAAGAAGCGGTTGAAAACGCGCGCGCTCAGATCGCCCAGCTGATCGGCGCGTCGCCGAAAGAAATCGTCTTCACCAGCGGCGCCACCGAGTCGATCAACCTGGCCCTGAAAGGCGCCGCGGAATTTTATCGCGACAAAGGCAATCATATCGTCACGCTGGCCACCGAACACAAAGCCGTGCTCGATACCTGCAAGCGCCTCGAAAAGGACGGCTGCGAAGTAACCTATCTTCCGGTCGCAAGCGACGGTCTGGTCGACCCGGAAAATATCCGGCGCGCGATCGGCCCCAAGACGATTGTCATTTCCATCTTGCACGCGAACAACGAAATCGGCGTCGTCCTGCCGATAGCCGAGATCGGCAAAATCGCCAAACAACACGGCGTCTTGTTCCACGTGGACGCGGCGCAGTCCGCGGGTAAAATTTCCATCAACGTCGAGCGCGACGCCATCGACCTGCTCTCCATTTCCGCCCACAAAATTTACGGGCCGAAAGGAGTCGGCGCCCTCTATGTCCGGCGCAAAAATCCGCGCGTCCAACTCGCAGCTCAGATCGATGGAGGCGGCCACGAACGCGGCATGCGTTCCGGAACACTCAACGTCCCCGGCATCGTCGGCCTCGGCAAGGCCTGCGAGATTTGCGAAAAGGAAATGTCGGCGGAAAGCCGGCGTCTGCTCGCCCTCCGCGAACGCTTGCGCACCGGCATCACGCAGCGCCTCGAGGGCGTCACCGTGAATGGCTCGCTCGAGCACCGTCTCCCGAACAATCTAAATCTCAGTTTCGGCGGCGTCGAAGGCGAGGCGCTGCTCATGGGGATTTCAGATGTGGCCGTTTCCAGCGGCTCCGCCTGCACTTCGGCGCAGCTCGCCGCGAGCCACGTCCTGCGCGCGATCGGCATCGACGACGATTTGGCCCACGCTTCCGTGCGCTTCGGCTTGGGTCGCTTTAACACCGAAGAGGAAGTCGATTACACAGTCGCGCGAGTAGTAGAGACTGTCACGAAGCTGCGCGAGCTTTCGCCGGCCTACGAAGCGGCGAAGAGCAAGGGACGATAATGGCGATGAACGCTGATCTGCGGTATCCGATTGGCCCGCCCGAGCGGCATCAGCATTTGACGGCCGAGCAGCGCCTGCCGTTGATCGAAAACGTGGCGCAAATGCCGGCGTGTCTTGCCATCGCCGTCGACGGATTGACTGCGGCGCAGCTCGATACGCCGTATCGGCCCGGTGGATGGACCGTGCGCCAGGTGGTCCATCATCTCGCCGATAGTCACATGAATTCGTTCGTGCGCTTCAAGCTGGCCTTGACCGAGGATGCGCCCACGGTGAAGACGTATGACGAGGCGCGCTGGGCGGAAACCGTGGAGGCGAAGACGCCGCCGATCGAAATTTCGCAATCGCTCCTCGGGAGTCTGCATGCGCGCTGGGTCATGTTGATGCGCGCCATGGGCGAAGACGAATGGTCGCGCAAGATCTCGCATCCCGAGCGCGGAATTGTGACTCTCGACGAAAACCTCTGCCTCTATTCCTGGCACAGCCGCCATCACGTCGCTCACATCACGGCGCTGCGCGAAAGAGAAAGATGGGGCTAGAAGCCGTGAGCGGCGTCGATTCGCGCACCGCTGCGCCGGCTTGTGAAATGTCGAAGATTCCCGGATAATTAAATCGCCTCGCAGCTCGCAGTTTCCTCTGTGGCGCTATGGTGCAACGGTTAGCACGCGGCCCTTTCAAGGCCGAAATACGGGTTCGATTCCCGTTAGCGCTACCAACTTCCAAATCACCTCCGCTAGCCCCCGCGTCCGCTTCCTGAATTTTCTTTAAATATGCCTTGACACGTATATGCGCGTTAGCGTATATAAGAGACATGGAAACGGTATTCGAAATCATTGCTGAGCCCAACCGCCGGGCGATCTTGAGCCTGCTGGTCTCCTCCGAGCAGTCGGTAGGCGAGATCGAGCGCCAGCTCCATATGTCGCAGCCGACCGTCTCCAAGCACCTGCGCGTCCTGCGCGACGCAGGCTTCGTCGAATCCACGGTCGACGCGCAGCGCCGCCTCTACAGGCTGAAGCCGGAGCCCTTTCAGGAATTCGACGCGTGGCTCGCGCAGTTCCGTCGGTTCTGGTCGGCGCATATCGATGCGCTCGAACGCCACCTCGACCGCATGGATGAACCGGCCGCGGCGATGCCGTCGCTCAAGCCGAAATCAACGCCGAAGAAAAAAGCGGGGAGAAGATGAATGGTCGACGCGTGGGTGCTTGCGCTGCGGCGATTCTGGTCCGCGTACATGGACGCGCTGGAACGCCAGCTCGATCGCGCGGATCACACCACGCCGGCGAAAAAGATCGGGAGAGTACCACGCGGCCTAAACCGCGAACGCGATAAAGGAGAAGCAAATGAAAATCAAAGTAACTAGCGTATATGTAGATGATCAGGAGAAGGCTCTGCGCTTCTATACCGGGGTGCTCGGCTTCGAAAAAAAGAACGACTTCAGCCAGGGCCCCTACCGCTGGCTCACTCTCGCATCGCCCGAGGACCCAAACGGCATCGAGCTCCAGCTGGCGCTCAACAACAACCCTGCGGCCAAAGCCTATCAGGAGGCGATGTTTCAGCAGAATCAGCCCGCGATCATGTTCTTCACGGACGACATCAAAGGCGACTACGAGCGCATCAAGTCGCACGCCGAGTTCACCATGCCGCCCACGGACGTCACCGGCTCGATCATCGCCATGCTCGACGACACCTGCGGCAATCGCATTCAGCTCACGCAGTTGAAGTGGGGCAAATAGCATGCGCGCGCGCGCAATCTGTGCCTTTTGCCGTTGCCTTCGTGGCGGCCGCCTTCCGGTCGGGCGCCTTTGCCTTTATGTCGTAGCGCCGGCATCTTGCCGGCTGCCTTTGAACTGCAAAGGAGAAAACCAATGAGCGAACGCGCACAGTACGTGCCGGGTCCCGCCTTCGGGGCGCAGGTAAAAAAGGGTGGAGATAAATGGACGCTCATTCTCGTCAGAGAGCTGCGCCACTCGCCGGAAAAGGTCTGGCAGGCGATCACCGATCCGCTGCATCTCCGTGAATGGGCGCCCTTCGACGTAGATGGTCCGGTGAGTGTGGTCGGGGCCACCGCGAAGCTCACCTGGGTGGGTGCTCCTGCCTCCTACGATGTCACGGTGACGCAAGCCGACGCTCCCAGGCTGCTCGAGTACGGCGATATGCGCTGGGAACTCGAATCGATCGCCGGCGGCACGCGCCTCACCTTGTCGGCCAACATCGATCGCCGGTTCGTCGCCTGGGGCGCGGCCGGCTGGCACATCAGCTTTGACGTCCTCGATCGGCTGCTCGCGGGTCAGCCCATGGCACGGCTCGCCGGCGGAGACGCGGCCAAGTCCGAGGCGTGGCAACATCTTGTCGCCGAATATAAAAAGCAGTTCGGAGCCTGAACGCGGAATTCGCTGCCGGAAGCCGCAAGAAATAGCGGCAAAAAAAACCTGAAGCGAGGTGGATTATGACCCAAGCTACGATTCGCACGATGTTTCGCTGGATTCACATTGTCTTTGGTATTCCGATTCTCGGTTACATTTACGATTCGCCGAAGGACACCCCATACTACGCATGGTCCATCCGCGAGATCTTTCTCCCCGTCTTGCTGCTTTCGGGCCTATGGATGTGGAAAGGCCACGTCGTCCGCCGCCTCTTCTCGCGGAAAGACGCCGCCCGTTTGCTGTAAGCCATCAACGCCTGACGCCCGCAGCCGTGTGAGGTCCGCCGAAGAGATTTGCACCCCCAGCGGTTGCGCCATTCTTGCCCTTTACATACAGGGAGCTCCGCCTCAAAATCCCCCAATCATTGATTGTAGTCGGAGACGTTTGTGCCGCCCGTGAAAATGAAGGTGTGGATGACGTGGTCGGAGCTGGCCCTATGCCCGCGCATCACAAAGGAGCAATTTCAGGCAGAGCTCGCTAAATATCCGAAGTCGAGCATTTTGATCGCATGCACGAAGTTAAGCGTCGGTTTCGGTTATGGGCCAGAGGCCCGCACCCTTCCTTCGGATCAAGCGGTCAACCTATACATCCCCATTCTGTTCCCTCCCGACCTCGTTCCTCGCGTCCGCGCCTGTGCTCGGGGCGGGAGAATCCTCTTTTTCAATGGACAGTTGCGCTACCTAGCAGCGGAGACAATTCGGCTGCAACCAGCCGCTACCGTGCCTGAGCTTCCTGAGAACGGGCCGCAGAACAACCAATACGGCGAGCTGTTGTTTAAATCCGGCGAACTACTTTACAAAAAGCACGTCGTGGTTCATGACGAGCTGGACGGATACGCAAACCTTGCCGCCGAGTTCCTGCCCACGTACGAAATCACCTCGGCGACAGAGCCCATGTTCACCTTTGTGCGGTTTTACATTTGGCTGACGAAAATCATTCCGCGGATCCCGCCGAATTTGCTCCGATTTGACATTGAAGCGGAATTTCAAAAGGCGTTCCCGTTTCCCATCCTCACCTACGCCGAATTCATAGCGGCATTCGCCTCGCACGCTCTCCAGGAACGTCGGACCCAGACCTTTGACAAGCCTATAGACGCGACATTGCGTAAGACTTGGTTCAAGAAAACGAGCGTGTCGGAACCTACGATTGAACGGATGTTTGAAACGGTCTCATTCTCGTTAGACAACATGCCAAAGCCGAATGACACTCTCGGATACGGAGATTTCGAGTTCCTGAAAGATCGTCCGTATTTCCTGTTCAACGGCGACATGTACATGCTCGATTACGAATTTGCACTCGGAAAACTCGAGAGCGCCGTCGTTTGGCGTGTGCTGCGGAGCCTTCCGGACGAGAAAAAAGAGCCGTGGCTCAGCTATTGGGGACTGGTGTTCGAAGAATACGTGACGTGGATGTTCGAGACATACGCCGCGCGTGCCCTGCACCGTATCTATCCAAGCCCGAGATATAACGGCAGTACTGACCAAATCTGCGACCAGGCCATCATATGCGACGACACCGCCGTGCTGATCGAAGCAAAACTAGGCACTTGCGCGGCGGCGGATCGATATTCCGGGAACTACCAGAAGATCAAGCTCTATCTCGAGGACAAACTCGTCAGCAAAGGCGTGAATCAGCTCCTCAATGCCATTAATAGAATCAGTGCTGGCGGCACCGACGTACCGGATTACCTCAAAGGTGTCAGACGAATAGTCCCCATGATCATCACGCGTGACGACTTCGGCGGATGCTGGGGAGTAAACGCCTACCTGAACAAACGGTTCCAAGACCAGCTGAGCAGGAAATTGCGCAAGGGAACCGTCGTAACGCCGCTCGTTTGCGCGAGCATTTCGTGCTTGGAGCGTATGATGTGGGTGCTAAGCGAAAAGCCCCTCGCCGACGTAATGCAAGAGCGAATTAAGACCGACCCGACTCTTCGACAGCCCTTCGACGCCGCAATGAAGTACGTCCGGCACGGCATGGCCCCAAAGCTGCATGCGCACGTCGAAGCTTTCAAAGAACTGGCCGAGCACCTTATCGCAGATTTCGGTGTTACGGCTGACGGATAAACACGTACGACGCAAGAGGTGCCGCACGATGAAAAAGCCCGGAGCGACCAGACCATCCTCTTCGTCCATTGACGCGAAGATTAACGAGCTTGCGGACTGGCGCGGGTGGACGCTCGCCAGGGTGCGCGAAGTCATCCTCGAAGCGGACCCTGACATCGTGGAAGAGTGGAAGTGGGTCAAGCCGACGTCGGCTGGGGTGCCTGTCTGGTCGCGTGCCGGAATCATCTGCACGGGAGAGACGTACAAGAGCGTCGTGAAGATGACGTTTGCCAAGGGAGCTTCATTGAAGGACCCGGCGGGGCTGTTCAACTCTAGCCTCGAAGGGAACGTTCGCCGCGCCATCGACATCCACCAAGGCGAGAAGATCAACGAACCAGCCCTGAAGAACCTGGTCCGTGCCGCAATAGAGCTAAATCTCATCACCCAACCAAAAACAAGGCCTAAGCCAAGCCGGCAATCGGCGCGCGCGAACCGCGCCCACTAGCTTCGTCGTAGTCGCCACCCGCGCCCAGCTTCCCCTTATGAGGCCGAGCGAACGCATCCGCGCGCGAACATGAAAATAACGCCATTTAAGCCTCATTTAAGCGTCAAAACCGCGCAATTTAGCCCCTCTTAAGGACCACCCGCCCGCCGCGCAGGCCGTACCCTCTGCTTCCTTTGCCTCTCAACCTACTCTGCTTCATGGTTCTATGAGTTCCATACTGCGTATTTTCCACAATAGAAATCGCCCATTGCGCATGCTACCCTTGGTTGTTTTTTGAAGCTGAGATCCGCGCAGCCGCGGAAAAAAATCCGCGAAAAAGGGCTGCGAAACAGAAAGGAGAAGTGTGCGAGCCGAAGGAAGTGCTGGCCGGACGTCAATTTCTAATCGATAGTAATTACGATTAGAAATCGACGCAAGTCCCGCATTTTCAATAACATAAAAATTTCTAATCGATAGAAAAACAGCCCCTCGGAGAGGAGCAAAAGCGCACAAAAGGCGAACGATCCAGCAGCCGAACTTAAAGCGTGGCCAGCGTGCGATGGACCATGCTCACGGCAATGGCGCCTTCGCCCACGGCGGACGCGACCCGCTTCACGTTCCCTGAGCGGACGTCGCCGACGGCGAACACGCCGGACAAGCTCGTTTCGAGCATTTGCGGCGGCACCGTCGGCCGCAACGGCACTGCGGCAGCAGCGTCGATATCGGCTCCGGTGAGGATGAAGCCCTTGTTGTCGAGGGCGACGCAGCCCTCCAGCCACTCGGTTCGCGGCGACGCCCCCGCCATAATGAAGACGTGGCGAATGTCGTGCGTTGAGGTCGCCCCGGTTTCGTCGCGCCAGGTAATGCGCTCGAGATGCGAGTCGCCGTCGAGGCCGGTGATCTCGCTGCGATAGTGCAGATCGATCGCAGGGTTTTGTTCGATGCGTTGGATCAGATAGCGTGACATCGTATCGGATAGCTGGCCGGAGCGGACGAGCATGTGCACTTTGCGTGTGGTCTGCGAAAGAAACACGGCGGCTTGCCCGGCGGAATTTCCGCCGCCCACGACAACCACGTCGTCGCCTTCGCAAAGCTGCGACTCCATGTTCGTCGCGCCGTAATATACGCCCTGGCCCTCGAACCGGTGCAAATTCGGAATGGGCGGCTTGTTGTACTGGGCGCCGGTGGCGATGATGATGGCGCGCGCCCCAAGGCTTTTGCCGTCCTCGAGCACCACTTTGTAAGGACGCCGGCCGCAGTCGAGATGCGCCACGTTGCACGCGACCATCATTTGCGCGCCGAATTTTTCGGCTTGCGTCAGCGCGCGCGTCGCCAGTTCCTGGCCCGAGACGCCGACGGGAAAGCCGAGATAGTTTTCGATTTTCGAACTCGATCCGGCCTGGCCTCCCGGCGAAGCCAGTTCCACGACGAGAACATCGAGCCCTTCGGAAGCCGCATAAACAGCGGCTGCGAGCCCGGATGGCCCGGCGCCGACGATGATGAGATCGCGGATCTGCGAAGCGTCGATGCGGCTGTTGAAACCAAGACAGTCGGCGAGTTTTTGTATCGAAGGATTGCGCATCACGCCGTGATTCGTGCAGATCACGACGGGAACTTCGTCGCGCTGCACTTGAAAGTGATCGAGCAGGCCCTGAGATGTCTTGTCGGTATCGAGATCGATATAAGAGTAAGGGTATCCGTTGCGCGTGAGAAATTCGCGAAGCTCCAGCGTCTTCGCCGAATAACGCGAGCCCAGGAGAATGACGTTGCCCAGCCCGCGCCGGATCAGTTCGAGCCGCCGCAGAATGAAAGCGCGCATCAGGATTTCGTTCAGCTCGCCGTCGCGAGCGATGAGTGTGCGCAATCCTTCCGGGCCGACCTCCACGAACTCGCCCGGCTCGGTCACCCGCCCAAGAACGAGGCACCGTTGGCCGGAAATCATCGTCATTTCGCCCGTGAACTCGCCGGGGCCGTGCTTTGCGACCGAATGCTCGCCCAAAAGGTCGGGCTGGACCACTTCCATCGCCCCGGAAAGCAGCAGAAAGAATGGAACGTTTGTGTCGCCGGGTTTGAACAGGATGTCGCCGGGCGCAACCTGCTTTACGTTGCCCAGAGCGCGGACGCGATTGATTTGATTCGGCGTCAATATCGGAAAAGCCTGCGTGTGCGCGTCAAGTAAGCTAGGAACCGGAGAAGCAGCCATTTTCGTCCTCCTTTGTTTGCCTTAAGGCAGGCTTGAACGAAGCAGCTTCGGATGAGGATCCGTTTTCAGCAATCAGCATAGACCTAACGGCTTTGCAACGGAAGCCGTCGGCGAACGTCGCGAAGCGCGTCACCGGAAAATCGTGAGTTAGTTTGCGATGAGGGTGGCGATTTCAAGCCGGTACGAACCCATGCGCGCCAATTTCACCGGGTTCGACTTCGTCCACGTAGCACCAGACCCACGCCTCTTCCGGCTCGATCGACCGCATCAGCGGATGATGCGTGTGACGGAAATGTTTTGTCGCATGTTTGTTCTTCGATGAGTCGCAGCAGCCCACGTTTCCACACTCTAGGCACAGCCGCAAATGGACCCACGTGTCGCCCATCTTTACGCACTCTTCGCAGACGTGCGTATTCGTCGTCGTCACCTTGATCTGGTTGATGTGTTTGCACTGTGCCATATGGCCTCCATTGTGGCGCTGCACCTCAGTTTGCCCGGAGACGGGTCCAATTTCCAGAAGCGCGCTGAAGCGCTGGCAACGCCAGTGATCCGCAGTTGGATGTAATGACAGCGGCGGCGGTCGCAAGTCTCGCTCCTACCAAGGCTGCTGGGCCATACAGTCATCCCTGTAATCACCCTCCTGATCGGTTACATTTCTACCCCGTTCCCACGGCAACCACCATGGACACTTAACGTCAACGACCGTAAATCCCTGCGTTTCCGACGCTTACACGAGATAACCGTTGGCGTTGCAGATGCACTTGAGGGGCCATCCAAAGTGCCCGTGAACCAGCGGGCGGACGAGGCGAAGCGTGCAAGGACTGACACAGCAGAGGAAGCGGGGCGCCGGAGAGCGCGGTTTCACGGTCATCGAGTTGATGGTCGTCGTCCTCATCGTCTTCATCGTGGCGGCGATGGCCATTGTCCAGATGGGGCCCACCCTGGCGGCGTCGCGCTCGGATACGGCGATGGACCAGGTGATCGATCAAATTCGGCAGGCACGCGAGTACTCGATCGAGAACCGACGATACGTTGCGGTCACATTTCAGACGGTCGGATCCCAAGCCCAGATCGTGATCACGCAAATGAACTCGCAGACGGCAAACGCGGGCGCCAACGTGGTGCTCAGCACCGTGACGTTGCAATATCCCGTGCAATTCTGCGTCTGCTCCATGCCGGATACGCCGGATGCCTTCGGCAATGGCGGAGCGATTTATTTCGAAGGAGACAGCGGCGGCCCCGCCGGCGGCATGTGGTTCCAAAGCGACGGCGAGCTTGTCGATGGAACGTCGCTCCAACCGATCAATGGGACTGTATTTCTCGGCATAACAGGGAGCAAGAACCTATCCCGCGCCATAACGGTGCTCGGCACAACGGGCCGCGTGCGCGCTTATAAGTCGACGGGTTCGGCCTGGTTTTCGTCGTGAAGAGGAGACGGAAGATGCGTCAACAGAAAAAAGAGAGCGGATTCACGCTGCTGGAGACGATGATCGCCGTCACGGTGCTGCTCATCGGGCTGTTGAGCCTGGCCGGGCTGCTGACTAGTTCGCTCACCTATATGCGAAACGCGCAGAACGATTTCATCGCACAGGAAAAAGCCGAAGAAGCCATGGAAGCGATCTTCACCGCAAAGTACACGGATTCGATCACCTTCTCGGAGATTGCGAACACAACCGCGAGCCCACCGGGAATTTTTCTAGCCACGCCCCAGCCAATCTTGCAGCCGGGGTCCGATGGATTGGTGGGAACGGCCGCGGATTCTACGGCGCCGCCTGCCTACCTCTATCTTCCTGGCCCGGACGGATTGATGGGCACGGCGGATGACTTGACGGTGTCGCTGAACGGTTTCACGCGAACAATTACCGTCACTCCCTATCCGGGTGACGCGAACCTGAAGCAGATTTCCGTGACAGTGAATTACACGCTCGGCACTTTGAACCGTTCGTACACCATGACTTCTTACATTTCAGCGTTCAACTGAGTAGTGAGCCAAGCGCCAAGGAGCACAGATGAAACGGGAACGCGGTTTCACACTAATCGAGATGTTGACGGCGATGGCGATCATGCTCGTGATCGGCGCGGCGGCGGTAACGGCTCTGGTGCAAGCCCAGCGCGTGACGCAGGGTGTGGCGATGGAAGCCGCTACGCAGGAGAATTTGCGCGCCGGGATGCATTTCATGGTGCGGGATATCACGCAGGCGGGCGAGGGCTTGCCTCCGGGCGGTATCTCGATTCCCAATAGCTCCTCGGCGGTCTCGGCGCTTAACAGGCCGGCCACAACTACGACGTTCAATTCAAACTATGTGGTCCTGAGCGGAATAGAGCCGGGATCCGCAATCGGACAGCTTGCAAAGGGTGTCACGACCACTGGCACGGTGATTACCACGGGTGCGAACCCCACCGATATCATCACAGTGCTCTATGCAGATAACAGCCTGGTCGATAGCAGCGCCAACAAATATTACCTGAATCAGTACCCCATAACGCAGACTGGAACTTCACACAACTGCGCTGGGACGTTCACCACCGCTGCTTCGGTAACGCTGGATTCGACCTGCTTTGACATGCCGGGCTCCGGTCCGACGCCGATCGCTCCCGGCAACTTGATGATGTTCGAGAACGAGTACGGCACGGCCCTCGAGTACGTGACGGGTGTAAGCGGCCAAACGATCAGCTTTGCATCTGGCGACCCGGCCGGGCTGAATGCCGTAAGCGCCTCGTCATACCCCAATGGCACGGCAGCCGCGCTTCTGGCGAACGGCTCGGTGCCAACTACTATCACGCGCGTCTGGATGGTCACTTATTACCTGGATTCCACGACGAATCCGACGCACCCTCAACTCGTCCGCCAAGTGAATTATCCCGGCTATCCGACAACCGCGACGCAGACCAATGCGCCGCAGCCAATCGCGGATGACATCGAGGACCTCGGTTTTACTTTCGACATCATCGACTCCACGGCACCGAGCGGAACCTATCCAAACGGCGCCGGCGATGCGCCCCAACCGGCTTGCTGGGCCCACCCGTGCTCAAGCAACTCGGATACTCCGCAACAGATTCGCGCCGTGAATGTCTATCTGGCCGGGCGCTCCGAACGTCCCTACCAACTGGGGAATGCGCTTACCTTTTTTCACAACAACCTGAGCACGCAGGTCAGCATTCGCAGCCTGGCGTTCACGAACCAGTACAACACTTCAGCGACGGCGCCGGAGTGACTTTAAGGCGGGGATCCAAAGTCGCCTTAAGAAGAGTTTTATTTAAAGGAGAACTGCTTTGAGAGCCCAACGAGAAAGCGGAATCGCACTGATCACGGTCCTGCTGCTACTCTTGCTCGTCTCCGCTGTCATCGCGGGAATGACGTGGATGGTGATGACCGACCAGCGACTCGGCGGCAACAACGTGAACCGCGACTTGGCGTTCTATGGCGCGGAGGCTGGCATGGAAAAGCTGACCGCCGACATGGGCAATCAGTTCGCTAGCGAAGGTGCAATCACGTCGACCGACGTCACGACCCTCGAGACCACCCCGCCTTCGATCCCGGGAATCACGTACACGAACGCGAGCGGTGGATCGACCTACACGATCGAGTGTGGCACTACACCTTCTCCCTGCACGCCCACGCCGCAGACGGCCGAGATCCTTCCCCCCAGCCCTTACGCGGGAATGAACGCGATCATCACGCCGTTTACGCTCTCGGTGACCGCGCAGGACCTTGGTGGCGGCGAAGTGAAACTCAACCGGCAGTTGCAACTCGTCGCTATTCCCGTGTTCCAGTTCGGCGTCTATTCCGACTCGGACCTCGCGTTTTTCAATGGTCCGACATTTGATTTCGGCGGCCGCACGCACACCAATGGCAACCTGTGGCTTTCGCCGAACTCAGGCCCGCTGTTCCTGGGAGATAAAGTGACGGTCGTCGGCCAAGTGATCCGCACGAACCTGGAGAACGGCTATCCGGGATCGGGCAGCACCATCTCCGCGGGCGGAAACTATTCCGGCACGGTGAGCATCGCTCTCACGCCAAACCCAAGCTCGACGCCGAGTGGCCCGTCCTACAGCAACACGCAATGGCGGCCACTTGCATTGACGGAAAGCAGCGTTACGGGTAGCAGCGTCTATGGCAACGTGAGCACCACGCCCAACAACCCGACTTGGTCGAACGTGGAAGCTGCCTATAACGGCATGCTCGTCAATGGCGTTGCGCCCTTGAGCTTGACCTCCACGGCACTGGGCGGAATCACCCAGCCAATCGAACTCATTCGTCGGGCGCAGGTCGGAGAAAGGGCTTCAAACCCGGCGTTGTTCGCAGAGCGCTATTTTTCGCAGGGCACTATGCGGATTCTTTTGGATGACTATCCTTCGGGCACAGCTCCGGGCGGGCCGACGGCGACGTCGAACGCCGCGTGCCACACCACGGATATGATGAGCCTGGACGGAATCGACACCTCGACCGACCCATATGACCTCTCGCGGCTGGCCAATGCGACCGCACCAAGTTGGTGGTCATCCACGACGGCGACGTACTATCCGCTTGCCACTTCGGGAGCCGCAAGCTCTTCTTACACCTCGTATACGTCGCCGACCGTGGGAACCGGGTATTGGGTGAGCAATGGCAGCCCGATTATTACAGGCTGCCTTAAAATCGAATATCAGAATACGAGCGGTACATGGCACGACATCACGGAAACGATTCTAAATCAGGGATACGTGGGCAGGAACATTAACCCCCAAGCGGCACCAACGCCATGCACGCCGCCAAGGCATGGAACGTGCACGACCACCCCGAATACGGTCGCGCCGTATCTAACTTTTCTGCCTTCCACTGGAACCGTCATCGCGCCGCAGGGTTCAGCGTCAATCACGAGCGGAACCGTGGGCTGCGGCGACCTGAGTCCCAATGCGATCATCCGCATCGAGAGATTACGCGATAATCCCGCTAACTCGGGAAGCTCAGGAGGGTGCGGCGGATACACCAATGCAAACGATTTCTGGCCGATGGCACTCTTCGATTCTCGAGAGGGATTGATGCGGCCCAACACTACTCTATCAGCGAATTCCGACGGTAACCCGCCAGTCTCGGCGAACGGCGTGATGTACTACATAGAACTGGATGCAGCAAACCTGGCGACGTGGTTCAAGAATAACCAGAGCTCTTTGAGCCTGAACAACAGCACCGGCTTCGCTCTATATTTCTCAGACCGGCGGACCGAGCAAATCGATACACAAGGCGCCACAACTGAAAAGACGGGTTCCTACGGTTACAACGATTTCGTGAATCCGAATGACGTGAACAATGGCTGCCCAAATGGCACTCTCGATACCGGCGAGGATATTGAGCAAGACGGCATCTTCAGGAACTATGGCGGCACGGAGATGCTGCCGTATTCCGGCTACAGGCTGAGCAATATCGTGAGTGGCTCGAACCTGAGTACGGTGTTGGTCGCAAACCCAGACTGCCCTTCGTCTGGGACGTGGCCGGGGATTGTATTCAACCACACGAATGAAGCGAGAGAAAATTCCCCAGTCTTCTTCCGTCGAGCGCTGAAAGTCGTGGACGGAGAAACGCTCAACCTGGGGACAAGCTGCTTCAGCGGTGGCACGCCTGCTTGCGGCCTGGCGATCACGTCGGAAAACCCAGTTTACATTATGGGTGACTACAACGTCCCAGGGCTAAGCATGACCAGCTCGAGCAGCGTAGCAACTTCCATCGCTGGCGACTCGGTTACGTTACTGTCCGACAATTGGAACGACGTAAACAGCTTCATTTCGCCCTACGATTACACGAAACGAACTGCTGTAACCACCGATTATCGAGTTGCGCTGATTGGCGGGAAGGGAATACCGTTCCCGCAAATCGGCAGTACGCAGGACTTCGGTACTGACGGTGGATTACACAACTTCCTGCGATTCCTTGAGGATTGGGGCAGTTCAACAGCGAACTACTCCGGCTCGCTCGTGAGTTTCTATTACTACCATCAAATGGTGGGTGCGTATAAAGACGGGACCGGGACATACAATCCCCCGAACCGCGTCTACTATTTTGATACGAACTTCACGAGAGGTACGCAGTACCTGCCGCCTTTGACCCCGAAGTTAAAGGCTATCAATACCATCGGGTTCACGCAGGAAACCAACCCGACGCAGTAACGGTCGACAAAATACGAAGCGGTAAAACGATGCGGCCTCCGGCGACGGAGGCCGCATCGTTTTTTGGGGCAGAGACATGCGGGAATGCGCGCAACGTGCGCGGGCTGAGGTGCCAACTTACTGAGACGCAGGCAGGACGCGCGGATTGAAGCCGTTGTTCACGGTCGGTGTGGTGCACGGGGACCCGGCGTTTGCCGAGCAGAGATCGTTGAACGCGTTGGAGAAGTCGCTCGGGGCGACGAGCCCATCGAGCGGTTCGGCGTAGATCAAGTAATTGTGGCCAATCGGAAGCCGGTCGATCTCGTATGAGCCGTCAAACTGCGGTGCATTTGTAGAGCTGCTGCAGCTCCAGCCGGAAAGAGTTCCCGCAATCACTGAGCCAGTGTCCGAGTCGACCGCCACCACGTGCGCGCCAAAAATTCCGGTAACGGATGTACCGGCCGAAGGCGCCGGAAGGTCTGCCAGCACAAATGGATTTGCGGGCAACACTTGCCCGCGAATAGAGCCGATGTTAATCGTGTCGTTCGGATCGGGGTAGAGCGCGCGGATGCCGGTGCGGTCATCATCGGAGAGCGGGCCGTCGGGCGCCTGCGCGGTCGGGCGGTCGCCGAGGAATTGGCCGGGCGGCGGAGCGTACGGAAACATGATCGCGCGCCAGACGGCGGAATGATCGAAGCCGAACCAGTGGCCGAGTTCGTGAATCAGAAGGGATTCGAGATCGTACGCCGCGGGCGCGCTCGGGAGCGCGGCGGGCGTGGCAAACGTCGCCTGACCATCCGGGCGAAACAGCGTGTCAGCATCGAGAATCTGCCCAGCGAACGATGCGGGCGGGCTCGCGCCCACGGTGACGCCCGGCGCATTGGCCGTGATGATGCGCGTGAACGCGAGCACGCCCGTCGTAAATCCGTCGCTCGCGTCATTGAAGCAGATCGTGTTCAGCCCATCGACATTAGTTTCCGCATCATTGGTGCACTCGTTCGCAGCAGAGACGCGTACGAGAGGCGCGAACATCCCCGGGTAATTTGTTGCGTTGATCGTCGTGCCCGTCACGCCGGACCACGTGCCAAAGGAATCGCTGATCGCCTGTTCGATTTCATTCAGTTGCGCAGCGGTGCCTTGCTGGGCCACTGTGACAACCGTGTGCGTGGTAGGGAGCGAAATACTCCACTGCCGGTCGAGGGGCGCCGTAACAGAAAGATTCCAGCGATCTGTTTGCGGACAGCCCGGTGCGAGAGGCGCGGTCGTGTCGAAAATATATGCGTGGGCCGCAGGCGCGAGAGCGATTCCCAATGAGCAAAGCAACAGCTTTTCGCGAGAGATCAGTGTGCTCATGGATTTGTACTTGCTCCTGGGTCGCCGCCGAGAGCAGCCTCGATTTGCTCGCGAAGACGCACGATTGGCATGGCGCGAACGCCACTAACAATGAAGCGCCGGGTGGCGGGATCGAACGTTTCGAGTGAGGCTGTGTCTTGCGTCACGTTTTCGCCCCCGGATGCGGAATTGCGGCGAATGCGGAAGGTGCCCTGTTCCCAACTCACAATAGAGAAATCGCCGCGAGACGTTCGCTGAAGGAAAAGCACGACCTCTTCGCCCGCCCGAAATCGGGGCACGCCTGAAATGATCGACGTAATCTGCCCCGTTCGGCCGCCGAGCAGCCGCACGGTGATTTGACCGTTCGCGGCGCCACGCCAGGTCTCTTCGACCCGAAATGTCGTGAACGTCCAGATCTCTCCTTGGTCCCAAGCCGTGCGGTTCGCCACGCACTGGGCGCGCACGATTTCCTGTGCCGCGTGCGCCATTTGTGCCAGGGTCATGCGCATCAGCGTCGTTGCGCGAACGGCCGAGCCGGACGTGCAAGAGAAAAAACCGACCGCGATGGCGCACACTGCAGCAGCAGAGAAACGGACTTTCGTTTGCTGGTTCATTTCACCTCCAAGAGGCCCGAGGCGATGGCGCGGTCGTTGTTCAGCGTACTGATCACGAGCGTGCGGACGCCGGGCTGTGTGCCGCTGGAAACTTGCAAATCGAGTTCGATCATTCCGGGCAGAAGGCCCGTGACTGCAGAGGCCGTAACGCCGATATCAGAAGAATTGGGCGCGCTGGCCGGTCCTGTGAACGCATACGTGAATGTGGGATCCAGTCCGTTGCCGTAGACGCAGATGCTCACGGTTTCCACGCCTGAGGCTGGCCGCGAAACGGTGACAGGCGAACCTTGGATACCGCACGTGGTCCCACTCGTCAGCATTCCTACGGACTCGATGTTGATCGGAGATGAAGCTGCAGCGGTGGTTGGGTCCGTCACGATAATATCCGCGGCCGATGCGGCTGGCTGCCCCGCCGCGAGCGGAAGAATTGCGGTGGAAATGTCGAATGGCACGATCACAAAGGGCACGGGATTCGAGATCGCGCCCGGCGTGCCGGGATTCTCCACTTCAATCGTGAGTACCGCCGCCGAGGCGATATCTGAAGGCGCAAGCGCGATCGCGCATTGGCCTGCCGTCGAACAAGTGGTCGCGCGCGCCGTGCCGTCGATCAAAATTGCCGATGCGCCGGTGCCGCTGCCGGCAACGAAATTCAAGCCGCGCACCGCAAGAGGAAACCCCTCGACAGCCCCCGCCATCACGCTCGAGGGCGAAATCGATTCGATCGTAGGCCCGCTGTTGATGACCACGGTTGCCGTCGCGGATTTCGTTGTGTCCGCTTCACTGGTGGCCGTAATCGTGATTGCATTTGGCGAGGGTACAGTCGCGGGCGCCGTATAGAGGCCGTTTACATTGATCGATCCGCAAGTCGTGCCGCTGCAACCCTGGCCGGCCACCGCGCTTTGCACGGTCCAGGTGACGCTGGTATTCGCACCGCCGGAAATAATCGCGACGAACTGCTGCGTATCCGTCTGGGAACTCGATGGGTTCATGAACGCGTAAGGCGGCGACACGGCGATGTTGACCGGACCGGCGGCAACGATCGTGACGGTTGCGCTCGCACTTTGCGAGGAATCCGCACGGCTCACAGCCGTCACCGTGACGGGGTTCGAATTGGGCACGCTGGCAGGTGCGGAGAAGTCGATCGATCCTTCTGTCGGGCCTGTTGGCGGAGCGCACGGATTCGATCCGGAGGCGCAAATCCGCCCGATTGTTGCATTTCCGTCCGCCGTGCCGTCGACGAACCATGAGACAGCGGCGTCGCCCGATCCGGAAACATTCGCAGCAAGTGAAATGCGTTGCGACGTCACGACGGTGGCGGACGGTGGTGATATGTCCACGCTCACGGTGCTCGCGATCGTCACGGAAGCAGAGGCCTGACTCGCTCCTGACGTGACGGCACTAGCTGTGGCAGCGACTGTCACGAGATCGTTTGCCGGTAAATCGGCCGGTGCGGAATAAAGAGCGGAACTCGTGCCGGTCGCAGCGATCGTTCCGTAGTCTGCGCTTCCGCCAACGATCCCGTTCACGCTCCAAGTAGTCGTTGCGCCAGGGGCGAGACAAAACGACGCAGTGAACGATTGAGCCCCTCCTAGAGCAATACTCGCGGAGGATGGCGAAATCGAACTGCTTGCCGAACAAGTAATCGTGGCGCTGGCTGAACCGGTCTTCGAATCATCAGCGACGCTTGCCGCAGTGATTGTCACCGTCGCTGGTTGCGGCGGAACAGCCGGACCGGTATAGGTCGCCGTATTCGCGCCGCGTGGCGCGATCGTGCCTAGAGCGGAATTGCCGCCCGCGACTCCGTTCACGCCCCATGTAACCCCGGGCGTCGGATTCCCCATGGCCGAAATCGTTGCCGAGAAGATTTGTTCGCCTCCGGCCGGCACATTCGCCATGGAAGGCGATACCGTGATCGTGATGTTGTCTGTAAGCGTGATCACCGCCGACGCTGTTGCAGAGCGGTCCGCGGCGCTCACGGCGGTCACCGTAATGCTGGGCGCCGCCGGCATGGTGCCCGGAGCCGTATATACCCCAGACGTGGAGATCGTTCCGACGCTCGAGTCACCTTGCGTGACTCCGTCTATTTCCCATGTGACGGCCGTGTCTGTAGTTCCGGTCACTGCCACTTGAAACGATTGTGTTTGCCCGAGGAAAACCGCGGTGCTCGTCGGCGAGATCGTGATGGAAATTTGCAGCGTCGGCGGCGTCGTAGTCACTCCCGCGTTGCAACCCGCGCAGAGCATTGCTGCGAAGCAGCCCGCCACGAGCGAAAACACGCGTCCGAATCTTGCCGCGCCCGCATGTTGACACGCAATGCACCCAAGGCTTTGTTGCGTCCGATTGCCGTTCGTTCGAGAGACCATGCGCAGCGGACGAGGCACGGCATGTGCCACTCCGGTGCAGGCGCAGCTCTGCCTTTACGCCGTGTTACCCAACCTTGCGAGTGTCGCGTCTTCAGCGGCTAAGTCGAAGGAAATGTTGATGTTGTCGCGAAGTGATTGCCAATCGATATCCGCCAAGCCACCCTGTGCGTGTGCCTGCGAACCCGAGCAGCAACAACGCGATCGTTCCAATGCGGCACAGCGAATTTCGCTTCGGGAATTTCGCGCAGCCGCAGAGCCCCATTCTGCTCATCTGCACTCGATAATCACTTACTCAGCAGCCTGACCAGCGCGGCCTCGATACTTTCAAAATGGAAGGAATATCCAAGTTCAGCCAGCCGCGCCGGCCGCACGCGCTCGCTGGCGAGCAATAGTGGCTGTGCCATCTCACCGAGCGCGAGCCGCAGCGCAAATGCCGGCGCCGGGAAAATGGCAGGGCGGTCCAAAATCCCGGCTGCGACTCGAGTAAACTCCGCGTTTCGAACTGGATTCGGCGCAACCAGATTGATTGCTCCGGAATAGCGTTCGTCTGAGATCGCGCTCAGCGCCACTGCTACAGCGTCTTGCAAAACGACCCAAGACATCCACTGCCGCCCCGAGCCCAATCGCCCGCCCACGCCCCAGCGCAAAGGGGCCAGCATTTTCGGCAACGCACCACCTTGAGACGTAAGAATCACGCCGAAGCGGAGCCGCACAGTACGAATGCCGGCGTGCTCGGCGCGCATCGCCTCCGCTTCCCAGTCGCGCGCCAGGAGCGCGAGAAAATCTGTGCCGCAAGCGCAAGACTCGACGAGCACTTCGTCGCCCCGGTCGCCGTAGTATCCAATCGCCGAAGCGCACACGAACACGCATGGCCTCTGATGTAGGTGCGCCAGCGCATCGACCAGCACGCGCGTCGTATCCACGCGGCTGCTGCGCAGCTCGGCTTTGCGCAAAGCAGTCCAGCGTCCTCCCGCAATGCTGGCGCCGCTCAGATGAACCACGGCCTCGACGCCCTCCATCGCAGCAATATCAATGGACGCAGCGCCGGGGTCCCAGCGCACGTCGCCCTGCTCGGCTCGACCACCCGGCCGCACCAGACGCGCCACCGCGTGGCCGTTCTCGCGCAGAGCTTGCGTGAGCGCGCCGCCCATCAGCCCCGAAGCTCCAGAGATCAAAATCCGCATAACCTTCGGCTACCTCAACCATTCTAAATAATAGCGCGCCGATTTCGCTTCGCGACAAATCGCGCGGGCTCTCAACACACTATCGATTTCGCACCCCCGCGCGAGGCCCGCAGCGATCAGCGTCGGCGATAAGATAGAATCGAACTTACGATGAGCTCCCAGGGTCGACAACCCGTGATCGCGCTAGCGCTATCTATCGTGTGCACGCTTGTCTTCGCGGCGGCTGGAGTTTTCGGCCAGGCAAAGGTCGACGCAGAAATTCCGGGTTTCGCCTCGGCACGCGTCGCCAAAGAAGTCGAGCTGGAAAAAAGCTTCAAGGCGATTCCAGACGCCGCCCATGCGGAGGGCGATCTTCGCCAGCTTACAAGCGCGCCCCACGTTGCGGGAACCGCAGCGAGCAAACACACCGCCGAATGGCTGCTCGCCCAATTCAAAAGCGACGGCTTCGACGCGCAAATCGTCACGTACAATGCCTACCTCCCGCTGCCGCGCCAGGCAGAACTCGATCTTGTTGCTCCACAGCAAGTCCAGCTCGGCACGCCTGAGCCGCCTGTTCCCGGCGATACTAATTCCTCCGACGCGCAATTGATGCCCGCCGTGAGCGGTTATTCCGCTTCGGGTGACGTCACCGCTCCCGTGATTTACGTAAATTACGGAACGCCCGAAGACTATCGCCAACTCGATTCGCTGGGCATTCCCGTCAAGGGAAAACTTGTGCTTGCACGCTACGGCCGCGATTATCGCGGCGTGAAAGCAAAATTAGCCGAAGAGCGTGGCGCTGTGGGACTGATTTTGTACTCTGACCCGGAGGATGATGGTTTCATTTCAGGCGACGTTTTCCCGGATGGCCCGTGGCGTCCGCTCGATGGCATTCAGCGCGGGTCGATCCTCTACACGCAGATTCGTCCGGGTGATCCGCTCGTCGCGAATAATCCCGACGGGAAACGTCTTTCACCCGCGGACGCAAAGAGCCTGCCACACATCCCTTCCATCCCGATCAGCGCAAAGGACGCGAGCGTCATACTCGCACAGTTGGGCCGGCAGAAGGTTCCGGCGGGTTGGCAAGGAGCGCTGCCCCTCACCTACCACGTCGGCCCGGGTGACGCGATAGTGCGCATGAGGGTCCAGATGGACTATGCTGAGCGCCCTATTTATGACGTTATAGCGAAACTGCACGGAACCTCCGACGATCAGTGGGTCATACTCGGCAATCATCACGACGCTTGGGTCTACGGCGCAGCGGATCCCGGCAGCGGCACGTCGGCCATGCTCGAAGTCGCGCGCGGCCTAGGGCAGCTTGCGCGCTCGGGATGGACTCCGCGGCGCACCATCGTGATTTGCGAATGGGATGCCGAAGAGCCCGGCCTGGTCGGCTCGACGGATTGGGTCGAAACCAATCGCTCCGAGCTGCAGGAGAAAGCAATCGCCTATATCAATACCGATGTGGGCGTCACGGGGCCGGCCTTTTCCGGCTCGGCTGTTCCCTCGCTCAAAGGCTTTTTGCGCGATGCCACAAAAGCGGTCGCCGATCCTCAGACCGGCGAGAGCGTTTACGGCGCGTGGAAAGACCGCGCTGGCCTTGCAAGCGACTCATTGTTTGGGCCTGTTGCCGATGAGCCGGTGCGACAGCCGCCGATCTCTGCGCTGGGTGCGGGGTCGGATTTCTCGCCGTTTCTCGATTACGCGGGAATTCCCTCAATGGACGTGAGCTTCACGGGCGATTACGGCGTCTATCACTCGCGCTACGACGATTTTTATTGGATGCAGCACTTTGGCGATCCGGGATTCGTATATGAACCCGCGCTCGCGCGTGTTATCGGAGTGATGGCGCTGCGCCTCGCCGAAGCGGACATCCTGCCTCTCGACTACGGCACCTACGCGTCAGAAATCGCGCGGGCAGAGGACGATATTTCTTCGCGCGCGGCGGCACAGCCCGGCGCGACCGCCATCCTGAAACCCGCCATGGACGCATCCGTCGATTTTTCAGACGCGGCAATGCGCGCCGCGGATGCCCTCGACGCTTTTTCCTACGATCCCGCAAAGGAAGGGGCGATTAATCGCGATCTGGTCGGTGTTGAGCAAGCGCTGCTCAGTCCGCCCGGGTTGAGCGGCCGGCCCTGGTTCAAGCACACGATCTTCGCTCCGGGCAGTGACACAGGATACTCCGCAGAAATCCTGCCGGGCGTAACAGAAGCGCTCGATCATCGCGATCTGAATGCGCTGCAGACCGAATCGACCGCGCTCGCCGAAGCCCTGCACCGCGCCGCAGCCCGCCTCAACGACGCCGCATCGCAAGCCGACGGCAGCAACGCATCCCCCACAGATCTAGGCCACTAGCAGTTTGCGAAAAGAGGTCGTAGGGCGCCGCAACGTCGCGTTTGACGTAGCTCTAAACGTGGCGCGTGGGGGGCGGCACTTTCGTTGGTGCGGAGCGCCCAATCGCTCTAATTGTCCAACCGAACCACAAATGTGGTCAGCTGATCATCAGCCTGCAGCTGTGCCGCAAGCTGCCGCGCCGCATCCTCGCTGGGAACGCGTCCCACCCGCACGCGATAGTACATTCCATTCGGCGAATCGTAGGGCACGATGCTGACCGGCGAGTATCGTTCGGCCAGCTGGTCGCGGAATTTTTCGGCATTCTCCTGCACCAAAAACGCTCCCACTTGCACTCCAAAAAATCCCGTTTGCGGATTCGACCCCGAAATCATTTCCAGGCGAACCATGGCCGTGCCGGTGCCCACCATCTGGATCGCTTTGGCCGCGGAAAGGGATAGATCGATGATACGGTTCGCGACGAATGGCCCGCGATCGTTGATGCGTACTTCCGTCTGCAAGCCGTTGCTCAGGTTCGTTACGCGCACGAGCGCGCCAAACGGCAATGTGCGATGCGCCGCGGTGAAGCCATTCATGTCGTAAATCTCGCCATCAGACGTGCGGTGTCCGTCAAACTGTGGCCCGTACCACGACGCGACCCCTTCCTCCACGTATTCGCCCGGAATCGCAGGCTGCCGCTCGACCGCCGGCGGAGGGCCGGAGGGCGGCGCATTGGGATACCGCGGCGGCGTCGGGGAAGTCGGCGCGGATGGGATTGGAGTCGGAGCGGGCGCTTGCGCGTTTTGATTGTGATGAGCGCAACCTGCGAAACCCAAGAGGACGAAAAGCGTGAGAAAGGGAAGGGAACGAACGGAAACCCGATGACCTTCTGCCGAGACACGGCCGCGTCCGATTCGCGGAAGAGTCAAATGAACCTCGCGGCGACCCGCTTCATTCGTCCACTCTCATTTTCCGGTATTATAGGGAGCGCGTTCGCATTCCCGCAAGGAAAGTGAACCGCCCGCCTCGTGTCCTCGCGGGAATGAATCAGCGACTAAAAGCATTCAAGGGGTTCGACAATTTTCGGAAAAAGTGCAAATCCGCGCCCGAGGATCTGCCCTTCGTGCGGATCGCTCGTAGGCGCGAACTCCACCCATTGCTATCAGTGCGGTGCGAACGTGAATCTCTCTTTCGCGGCGGCCAATAAGGCGCTCTCGCGCCTGATGCCCGCCACATCGCCCGCCACATACGCGATTCTCGCGCTCAGCTGCATCCTCTACGGTATCAGCCTGCTTTGGACGATCCGTATGGGCGGCGGAGGTCTTTCAGGCGGTGGCCTTTTCGGATTCGATATCGGAGTTATCAACGGCGAAGTGCTGCTGCGCATGGGCGAATCCCTGCCGCTGCTTTACAACCTGCAGGAGCCATGGCGATTCGTGACGGCCGTGTTCCTGCACGGCAGCATCTTGCACATCGGTTTCAATATGTGGTTCCTAATGGACGTGGGACCCTTGATCGAAGAGCTTTATGGTTCGGCACGCCTGATTTTCATTTACATATTCACGGGAATCTGTGGGTACGTGCTGGCGAGCTTTTTTGCCAGCCCAGCCATAGGAGGTTCGGGCGCGCTGCTCGGACTAATCGGAGTCTTGCTGGCGATGTCCATGGGGCGCAAGACGGCCGGGATGCAGATGTTACGCAGG
>Ga0335073_10001449_pt1 | contig 31786 bp, 26 predicted proteins | sample Lox_Sample_22_FD_207093 | JGI IMG/M metagenome (GOLD analysis project Ga0335073, IMG submission 207093) | Soil microbial communities from Loxahatchee National Wildlife Refuge, Florida, United States - Lox_Sample_2.2 | ecosystem: Environmental > Terrestrial > Soil > Wetlands | place: USA... | reverse complement strand
AGGCGGTGCCGGCGCGACCGGCCCCGAAAGACGCACGAGCGCAAGATCGAAATGAAGCGCCTCGGCCCGCAGACCGTTGCCGACGAGGTCGTCGGCATGCGCGCAGGTCAGGGCCCAATTGGCCTTGCCGTCGGGCGTCACGCCGATCACCGTCTCCGAGGCGTAGTCGCCGCCCACCGCGCAGGCGAAATCGCTGCCGAGCGGGCGAAAGGCGCCCGACACATACCCGTCGATTGCGGGATCATACGCATGGCCAAGCCCACGGCGAGCATCGGCGCCGCATCCGGAGAGCAACAACCCAGCCCCGGCGCCGAGCAAAAACCGGCGGCGGCACATGAAACGATCCGGCTCTGGGGTCAAAATCGTACGCCCGATCGTGGCCGCAGGGGCTAGCGAGACGGCGTCCAGCCGGAAGCCGCGATGTCCCGGTCTGCTTCCGTCACGAACGAAAAATCATAAGCCGCCGCCGGCGTCGGTATCTGAGAGGACGCCAGGCTGAGAATGTCGCCGCGCGCGGAAAGCTCACGCCGCTGGGACTCGAGGCTGATGGTGCCCGACCAGTTCAGATTCGGATAGCTCGCCTTCATCTCGTTCACCAGAGCCTGATGCGGCGAGTCCGGATTTCGCTTCTGCAGGAGTTCGACGGCACTGTCGGGGAACGCCTTAACGTAGAGCGCGCCCTTGCGCACCGCTTCGATCACTCGCAGGACGCGGTCGCGATGCTCCGCGATCTCCTTGTCGCTGGTCACCAATCCCCCGGCCGATAGCTGTACCCACTTGGTGAAGTCGAGCAGCATCTTTCCCTTGGCGAGCTCCCCCTTCTCCGCAAGCACGGGTATGTCGTTGGGTAGCAGGACGCCATACCCTCCCGTCCCGCCGACCACGGCCGCGATCCGCGCCGGGCCCTGGATCGCCGAGAAGCCAACGAAGTCGCGCGGATAGTTGTTGGCCTTGAGATACATGAGCGTCGCGATCTCTTCGCTGCCGCCGCGCGACACGACGGCGAGCGAATGCCCCTTGAGCGCGTCGAAGGTCGTGACCTTTGGATCGAAAGACCAGATCTGGAAATCAACCGTGGCCTGGCCGACGAGGATCACTTTGAGCTTCGCGCCCTTCATGATCGCGGCCATGGACGACGCCGCCGCGGCGGAATAATCAATCGAGCCGCCGATCATCGCCGGAATCGACGTGCCGCCGCCCATATAGAGAATTTGCGCCTCGATGCCCTCGTCGTGGAAATATCCCTTGTCGGCAGCCATGAACAGCGGTGCAAAGGTGGCAGTTGGGCCGGTTGCAGCGATCTTGACGGGCTGCGCCGCCGCCGCCGCGGCACAGGCCGCGATGCAGACGGCACACGCAAGCGCTTGACCGATCAGCCTCACGCCAGGGCCGCCACATCGGCATGAAGACGCAGCATCGCACCGAGCCGCTCGGGCGGCACGCAGCTCAGGCCGCACTCGGTCCCCACCGAGAAGCGAGGGAGATGCTTCTTTGCGGCGGTCATCCTCCGCCGCGCCCCTTCGACGCCGTCCGACAAATGGATCAGCCCAAGGGAGATGCCGGTACCGGGCCGCACCTCCAGCCGGTCAAGCGGCGCGAAATAGGCGTCGTCATCGCGATCGATCGGCACCGGCGTATGGATCATCTGAATGTCGCGCGACAGCGCCGCGCTGACCGCGTTCGCCATCGCCACGGCGTCGCGGGTCGAGGACGGCTCGATCGAATGCCGCCCGCCCGAATTGCCGTAGCAGAAGTGATAGGCGAGCTCCACGCCGGCGGGCACGGCGCGCCCCGCCCGCGCCAACCGCTCGGCAATCGGCCGATACATCTCGTCGCGGGTGCGACCGAAACGCGACGGTTCGCCTTTTTCCAGAGTGAAGAAGACCGCCGAGGCGCAGTCCCATTGGATCGCGAGATCCGCGTGCGGAATCGCGGCGCAGACCTTGCCGATCTCGGCATACATCGCCGCTTCCAGGGCCGGTTCGATCGCATCCTGCAACTCGGGCGCAAAGTAGCGCCGGACCAGCGGAATGGGATGCGGGATGGTGAACAGATACCGCGTCTTGGCCGGAATCTTGCCGGCGTCCTTGAGCGCGCGAAAATCGCGCCACGCCGCAGCGGCAAGTGCCGCGTGCGGCAGGTCGGCGAATTTCACATCTTCGGGCTTGATACCATCACGCGGCCGATAGCGGAGCGTTGCCCCACCGGTCGCATGCGGGCGGAATTCCTCGGCGGTGCGGACAAGCGCCGGATTGCCGCCAAAGATCGGATCGAACGACCGGACCCAACCCTGGCGTGGGCCAGTTTCACCATCCGGAATGCGCGGCGCGAGATCGCCGAGCGCGCCGGCAACGGTCTCGAACACGTCGGCAGCGGATGCGAGCGGCACACTACCGACGAGGTGGACTTCATGTTCCGCCATGGGGCAACTCCATTTTCGAGACCTCGATTGGGTGGAACGCTGCGACTTCACCCGCATCATGGGTTTGGAAGACAGCAAGATCGAGCCCCCTGCCAAGGGCCACCGTTCTTAGGCTGTTTCATGTCGCATGACCATTTCTTTAATCGCGGTCCAATCGTGCCGCGTCCGCGACTTGTCAGCCTGATCTGCATGGTAGTATGTTTTGAAGCATCTGGTTCAAAACAGACCGCAGGCCCGCTCGGGTTGGGGCCAAAGTGAATGTTGGCGACAGCGAAGGGAAGCCGATGAACGGGATAATTCAAGCCGACGCGCCGCAGAACGCGAACTACCGGCGGCGTCTCGACGCCCTGCACGAGAAGACCAACGAGTTGCATCTCTTCGAATTCTGGGGCGATGACCCGGCGAACGAGCATCAGGCGACCGACCGGCTACGCGCCGACCGCGCGCCGGCGGTGCCACACCTCTGGAAGTATCGCGACATACATCCTTGCCTCCTCGAGGCGGCCGAACTCATCCCGATGGAGCTGTCGGAGCGACGCTCGATCATCATGGTCAATCCCGGACTCCGTCCGCTGATCGCGACGGTGACCAACCTGTTCGCCGCCTATCGCATCAACACGCCGCACGAATTCATGCCGCCGCACCGCCATTCTCCCAATGCGATCCGGTTCGGCTTGACCGGCAACACCAATTTCACTGGGGTCGACGGCGAGAACATCACGTTTGGACCGGGCGATTTGGTGCTGACGCCGCACGACACCTGGCACAACCACGGCAACGGTCCGGACGAAGCCTCGGTGAATCTCAGCGTGCTCGACATGCCGCTCGTCAATGCGCTCAACGCCACCTATTTCGAGTTCGACTACCGGGAGATGGAAAACGGCCAACCGGTCGAGAAGAAGGCGCAAACCGCCAAGGTCCCGGATGATTATTCGCTCAGATACTACGGGACCGGCGGCCTCATGCCGCGTTTCCTCAACCATCGCCGCGGCGCCGGCACGAGCTCGCCGATGTTCGTCTATCGCTGGGAGCAGACCGAGCAATTGCTGCGGCGGGTGCGCGATCATGACGGATCGCCTTATGAAGGCATCCTTATCGAATACGTCAATCCGGTCACCGGCGCGCCCGTCTACAAGACGATGACGTTCTTCGTCCAGCTGTTGCGGCCGGGCGAGACGCTCAGGCCGGTGCGGCAGAATTCCAGCCTCATTTGCACCGTCTTCTCCGGCCGCGGCAGCTCGGCGGTGGGCGGCAAGCGGTTCGACTGGGAGCCGTTCGATACGTTCTGCGTCCCGGGCGGTCTCTGGTACAGCCACCGCAACGCCTCGCCGAACGAAGACGCAATTCTGCTGGTCAGCAGCGACGAGCCTACCTTGAGAAAGCTCGGCTTCGCCCTGAAACAGGGACGTGCCGACAGTGGCGAAACGGTATTGCTCGAGGGTTCGAACCAGACCGGGAGCTGACGGAACGCGATCAGCGCCCGCGTCAATCGAGAAGGGCGAGCGCGGGCTTGGCAATTCCTTTGAGCAGCGCGCGTTCCGGCCGCACGCGCGCAAGCACCCGGATCGCGACGACGACGCCAAGCATGAGGCGTGACAGCTCTGCCGGGTCGCGATCGCGCGCCAGCGACCCGTCGGCCCGCGCCCGGGCGATCACGCGGCGAAAAAAGCCTTGCAACTCTTCGAGGCGCGCCGCGATCTCCCGCCCCAACTCCGGATCGCTCGGGCCGAACTCGGCGGCAGCGTTGATCAGCATACAGCCGCGTCGCTCGGTGTCGCTGAGAGAGCGCTCCACGATCTCGTCAATGAAGGCCTTCACCGCCGCTTTCGGCGGCAGCGCTTGCTCGAGCCGAGCAATGCGCTCCCGCATCGTGCCGTCGAGATAGCGGTCAAGCGCGCGCAGAAAAAGCGTCCGCTTGTCAAGGAACGCATTGTAAAGGCTCGCGGTGCCAAGCCCCATCTCGACGCCGAGATCGCGCACCGAGGTGGCGCCGTATCCGTGGCGCCAAAAGCACTCGGTGGCCGCGTCGAGCGCCTCATCTTCATCAAATGTCCGGGGCCTTGCCATGTCCGTCGCTCGCCGAAGCGTGATGAAGGATGATCCGTTTTGGATCAACTGATACATAATGTTCCGGTGACGAGGCGCGCGCTTTTCGAAGCGGCCAGTAACCGGCATGTCGACCATCGTCGGAACGGACGGTTCGCCGTGTTCGAAAAACGCGACATGCCCGCATCTGCAGCGAAAGATGATGCTTTCGGCGGGCTCTGCCGCTGGCATCGAAGGGCTATTGACCTGGAAAACGCAGTTTACCTTGACGCTCGATCAGGCCGCGTTGCGTGCAGAGCGCCCGGACCTGCGGGAGAAATTCTCACGGTTGGTCCAGTCTCACCCATTCAAGTTGAGATAACGTCATGGGTTGTCGGGTTCATTCAATTGGACCCGACAACCTCTCCGATGGATGCTCGCTAGCGAGCGGACAGTCCGCGAGTGCGAACCGCTCCAAGATCGGTCCAAATTTGAAAAAGTTGCTAGCGCGTTCCAATCGTCAATCCCGAAAAACGGCGGAAAAGCTGGCAGGAGTGGAGGGGCTCGAACCCCCAACCCCCGGTTTTGGAGACCGGTGCTCTACCAATTGAGCTACACTCCTAGGGCCCTGCGCGAGCTTTGAGGGGAGGGTTTCTAGATGCGTTGGCATCGCCGCGTCAATCACGCGGCCGACCGATAGACCGGATTGGAGCAGCCGGGCACCGCTGTGCCGTCGCCAGCATCCGCGCGGTCGCGCACCACCGGCCGGATGACGCCTTCGGCGGGCCGGCTCAATTCCTATGACGGGTGCACCGGAGCAGCGCTGGAGCGGGTGATGGGAATCGAACCCACGTAGCCAGCTTGGAAGGCTGGAGCTCTACCATTGAGCTACACCCGCGTGCCCACGCGACCGGCCGGTCTGTCGTAGCGGGCAGAGAATCACCGGTCAAGCAACGGGCGCGGCGGCGGCGAAGGTGAAGCGTCCCTTCACCAATCGGTGCTATCCTCATCATGGCCAGGGCCAGCCATGCTTGAAGACCTCTATCAGACCAAGCTTGCGGACTATTTCGACCACGAGCACAGCGAAATCGAGCCGCTTCTCCCCGAGACCTGCACGCGGCTCCTCGATATCGGCTGTGCGGCCGGCGGCACCATCGCGTGGATCAAAAGCGTCCGCGCCGTCGCCTATGCCGCCGGCATCGAACTCAGCGGCGAAGCCGCCGCGCGCGCGCGACCACGCCGACAGCGTGACGGTCGGCAATTTCGAGACGATGGCGGCAGAGGCGGTGCCGGGCGACCGCTTCGATCTCGTTCTCGCGCTCGACGTGCTGGAGCACCTCGTCGACCCTTGGTCCGCGGTCGCCAAGATCCATCGCCTCCTGAAGCCGGGCGGCGTCGTCATCGCCAGCATCCCGAATGTCGGCCATTATTCCGTCGTGTGGCCGCTGATCCGGGGCCGTTGGGACTATGCGGAACGGGGGCTCTTGGACCAGACCCATTTGCGCTTCTTCACCGAGGCGTCGGCGAAAGCCCTCATCACCGGCTCGGGCCTCGAGATCGACCGGATCGGCTACAATCGTCCGATCCCCTGGCGGCTCCGCCATCCGCAGCTTCCGTCGGCGGTCCGGTCGCCGATTGCCGTCCTGTGGGGCAAAGGCCCATGGTCGCGCTTCACTGCGTTTCAGTTCATGATCCGCGCGCGGGCGCCCTTAAGCTGACGGCGGTGCCGACGCAAGTCTTGCCGGCGCAACCACATCGCCGTCATAGTGGCTGCTGGGGCGCGTCGCGGGGGACCCAACCATGTCGAGCAATCCGAACGATCCCTATCCGTGGACGGGGCCCTTCAGCCAGTCCGGGATGACCACGCCGCTGCACCCCTCCGAGGCGCAGAAGGCCTATCTGCCGTTGTTCGTGCCGCCGGAGTCCACGCCGATGACGTCGGCGAAACCGGTGAATCCGGGGCCGGTCTTCGGCGGCGTCGTGATGCCCGCGGGGCAGACCCTCGCGGGCGCGTTGGGTGTGGACCTCCTGCCCAATCTCGTCTTCGTCGGCGTGCTGTGGGAAGTCTGGGTGTGCCTTTATCCGGTGGCGGCGCTGGCCGGGTTTCTGACCTTCGCGGTGGTTTGGCCGCTTCTTGGCGCCGCGCTGTCCGAGCTCGGCGCCGCGATCATCGCCGTCGCGGCGGCAGCGGTCGTGCTGTGGACGATGAGCCGGCGCGAGCATGTCTGGGCGCGCTCGCGCCTCTATCGGATCCCACGGCATATCATCCGCCTGCCGCTCTTGGGCCTCGCCACGGTCGCGCTCATCGAGCTATGGCTTGGCCTTCCCTACCGCATGACGCCAGCGGCGATCCGCGCCATCCTCAGCGTGCCGGCGAATCTCGCCCTCGTCGCCGCAATCATGGTCGCGTCGCACTTCATCCTGTGGAACTGGACCTGGGGGCGGGAATTCTGGCACCGCCGGCTGGTGACCACGCGGCTGCGCAAGCGCGATACCTGACCCGCGGCCCTTATCGGCGTCTTGGTTTTCGAGGTGGTGGAGGGGGGAGGATTCGAACCTCCGAAGACCGAAGTCGTCAGATTTACAGTCTGATGCCGTTGACCGCTTGGCTACCCCTCCGAGACCGTCTTGCCGGCCGGACGCGGCGCCGCCGCTGATACGGCTGCCCCTCCGGTTTGTCAACCGGGCGGCGGCGATGTTTACTCGGGCGCGGCGGAAGAGGATCAATGTCCAAGGTCACCAGCTCTCCGGCCGGCGCGGCTGCGCGGGCCGCGCGCGGCGCGGCGCCCGGCACGGTGTGGCTCTATGGCCGGCACGCGGTCGCGGCGGCGCTTGCCAATCCCGCGCGCCGCATCCGGCGCCTTGTGGCGGCGACCGAGATCGCGGGCGAGGTCGCCACGCTCCTTGCCGAGGCGCGCGCCGATTGCCCTGCCGCGGCCGAGTTCGTCGATCGCGCGGCGCTGGCGCGCCTGTTGCCCGCCGATGCGGTGCATCAGGGCATCGCCGCGGCGGCCGATCCGCTGCCACCCTGCGATCTGGCCGACATTGTCGCTTCGCTCGAAGACCGGGCCGCCCCTCACCTCGTCGTCGTGCTGGACCAGGTGAGCGACCCGCACAATGTCGGCGCGATCCTGCGCACCGCCGCGGCCTTTGCCGCGCTCGCCGTGGTGGTGCCCGAGCATGGCGCGCCGCCGGTCACCGGCGTCCTCGCCAAGGCCGCGTCGGGCGCGCTCGAGACGGTGCCGCTCGTCCGCGCCGGCAATCTCGCGCGCGCACTCGAACGGCTCAAGGCAGCGCAATTCTGGTGCGTCGGGCTCGACGCCGCGGCGCCGGACAACCTGCACACCCTGTCGCTGCCGGCGCGCGTGGCGCTGGTGCTGGGGGCCGAGGGCGCGGGCCTGCGCCGCCTGACGCGCGAGCGTTGCGACTTCCTCGCCCATCTCCCGACCCGGGTACCCGGCGCCTCGCTCAACGTCTCGACCGCCGCGGCGCTCGCCCTGGGCGAGCTGGCGCGAGGATAAGAGGTTCTTCACGACCGCCAATGTCTCTATCATGACGCGTCTCGGTCGTCGGGGTAGCGATGCGGCAAACGCCCTTGGCAGTGACGGGTTGGGTGGCAGCGCTGTGGGCCGCGACCGCGGCCGCGCAGGCGGTCTCGCCCACGACCTTGCGCGAGGCCGCGCGCAGCGGGCGCACGCATCTCTTCGAGCAATATTACCAGGCCGGTCTGGGGCGGCTGGCGGGCGGCGATGCCGCGCGCGCGCTGCTCCTGTTCGAGACCGCGAGCGCCGTGGCCCCCAACGTGCCGGAGCTTCAATACCAGGTGGCGCTCTCTCGGCTTTTGTCGGATTTCGCCAAGCGCGAGCTGGCGTTGCCGCCAATCCGCAAGGCGCTTGCCGCCGACCCGCGCAATCCGGTCTATCGCATCATCGATGCGATGGCCGATCCCGCGCTGTCGCTGCCGGGTGCCGATGGCGGGCTTTATTTGACGCCGGCCGGCGTCGCGCTCGTCACCGAAGCCGCAAGGGACCTCGGGAGCGCGCGCGAGGCCTATAACGCCAAGTATTTCGCGCCGGTCCTCGCAACCCTCGAACCGACCGGGATCGCCGAATTGCCCAAGCGCCTTCCCGGCCTCGCCACCAAGCTCGGCACCCGGCAGCCGGTGACCTTGCCGCGCGTCGCCGAGCCGCAGAATATCGGCCGGCTGCTCATGGTCTCGGTGACCGACGCCACGCTCAGGCCTTATGAGGAAGCCTTCGTCGAGCGTCTCTTGGATGGTGGCGTCGCCGACGACAGCGTGATCGGCGGCGATCTGGCCGCGCGCTGAGCCGCGTTCGGATCAAGCCGCCTGTTGCGCGGTCGGCACGGCGCAGGCAAGCGTGATCCGCACCGTCGCGCCGCTGCCGGCCTCGCTCTCGATTTCGACCGCGCCGCCATGTTGGGCGACGATCTGCTTCACCGTCGGCAGGCCAAGCCCGCTCGCGAATGTCTTGGTGCTGAACAAAGGCTCGAACACTTTGGGAAGGATGTCGGCCGCGATGCCCGGGCCGGTATCGGCGACGCTGAGCTCCAGCCGATCCGACACGATCCGCGAGCGCACCGTGATCTGCCGCTGCGCGAGAGGCGCATCCGGATCCGACATGGCCTCGACGGCGTTGTCGACGAGATTCGCGATCACGCGGCGGAACCGGTCATGGTCGACTTTGACGAACGCGCCGCCCGCGCCGAACTCGCGGACGATCGTCACCCCGGCGTGCTCGGTCTGCGCCTCGAGCGCGTCGGCGAGCCAGGCGTCGAAAGCGGTGCTTACCTTGATGGGCTCGGGCGGTCGCGCATAGTCGAGCAGATCCTGGATGATCCGGTCGCAGCGATCGACGGCCTTCTGCATGCGCGAGAACGGCCGCTCGAGCGCCGCGTCCTCCGCGGCGGGAAGCTGCCGCGTGCTGAAGAGGGTGTTGCGGATCGTGCTCAGCGGGTTGCGCAGATCGTGCGCGACGGTCGCGGTGAGCCGGCCGAGGACCGAGAGCCGCTCGGCGCGCAGCAGCTCGTCATGCGCCGCACGCAGTTCCGCGGTCCGTTCCGCCACGCGGGATTCGAGCGTGGCATTGGCGACCTGCATCGCCCGGTTCGCGTCTTCCGCCTCCTCTTTGGCGCGCGCGAGTTGGGCGTTGGCGGCCTGAAGCTTGATCGCGTTGTCCTTGAAGACCTGAAGCGATCGGGCGAGCGTGCCGATCTCGTCGCCGCGCGCCGCACCGACGACGGGAACATCGAGATCGCCGTCGGCAAGCTGTTTCATGAGGCCCGACATCCGGTCGAGCGGACGCACGATCTGCGTCACGGCGATCCAGACAAGAAGGGCCAAGGCGAGAATCCGCGCCAACGCCGAGCCATAGACGACCGTCAAGGTCGCATCCCGCCCGGTAGCGATCGCCTCGCTTTTCGCGCGTTGCATGTCCTCGCTGCTGAACGCGACGATCGTGTCGAGGATCTGATCGAGCCGCGCACGCACCACCCTGCCCTTGCCGCCCATCGGCGCCGGCGCGTTGTTGCGAAGGCTGTCGAGCTTCGCATCCACGGTCCCGCGAATGTCCGCCTCGAACTCGCGGAAGGCGGCCGAGGCGTCGACGACCGTCTGCCGCTGCGCGGGGACGTCCATGAGCTGCTCGAGCCGCGCGAGCTCTTCCTCGATGTCGGCGCCCAGGCGGCGGTTCTTCGCGGCAAGCTGTTCGACTTCATCGACCGTGCCCGCGAGCCTCACGTCGCGCGAGATCAGGGCGCCGACGACAAGGTCGCTCACCACCTTGAGCGCGAGCTGATACCTGACCGTATCGCGATTGACGATGGACAGGGTCTGGCGCTCGAAAGTGTCGTGCCAATGCGCGGCCGTCACCAGCGTGATCAGCCCCGAGACGACCAGCACGACGGCCGGAAGCGCCAGTTTGTGAACGAGGCGAAGATCGGAAAAGAATCGGATCATGACGGCGTGACGGAGACGAGGCCCAACCGACCTTCGCGCAAAAGGCTTAAGCAGTTGTCAACCGACGCTACCGTTCTGTCGTGCCGCGTCACGCCGTCGCGGCAAGCGGTGGCGCGACCACCGTATCTCGCGCGGTTTCCTCGAGGATGCCGACGAAGGCACGGATCGTGTCATCGAAATCGGGCAAGGCGTCGCGGATCGCGCGCATGCGGACGCGTGCCGCTTCGTGCGCCGCGGGATCACGGCCAAGCTCGATGGCCCGCTGGGCAAGCGCGTCGAGATCGGGGAGCGCGTTGTCGTTGCCGATCACCGCGGCCACATCGTTGTCGCGGAGCGTCAGCACCGGCACGCCTTCGATCCGCGCCAGATCCGCGGACATCCCGCCGCCCTGACGATCGGGATTGATGTAGCAGTCGCAAATCGCGGTGAGCGCCCGCAGATTCTCCTCGAAATTGATGTGCCGCAGCCGGCGCTCCTCGGTTATGAGGCGCGGATTGCGCCAGACGCGCTTGCCGCCAACGGTCAGCACGACCGCGCGCGGCACGTCACCGAGGATGCGTGCCAGCACCTCCTCGAACGCCTCGGTGATCTCGCCCGCGAGGCGGTACCCGACGATGATGTAGACATAGTCCTCCGGCGCGAGGCCGAACCGGGAGCGCTCGAGAGACGCGGTCTTGTCGGCGAGCGGAATGCTCGAGCGCAGCCTGTGCACGCGCGGCGTGCGCGGCAGGAGGCCCGTTGCCGGCATCCGCAAGCGCTGCACGATGCCGTCGAACAGGACATAGGCGGGCGCGAGCGAGATCGGCTCGAGCCGCGTCGTGTCGACGCATACGGTCGGAAAATTCGGCGCCAACAGATCGCCGATCGTGTTGAAGTGCCCATGTGCCACGATCCAATCGGGATCGAAGGCGAGGGCCGCGCGGCCGCATTCCAAAAGCTTCGCGGTGGTCATGCCGAACTCGGCCGCCGTGTAGAGCATCATCTGCGAACCGTTGCGGCGAAATTCCGTGAGGCCCGGCGGGCGCTCGTCGAGGGTCCAACGAAGACCGTACATGTCGGATTGCAGGCGGTCCGGATAGAGCCGCGAATCCATCACCATCACGTCGATGCCCATCAACGACACGATGCGGGAGCAATATTCCATCGCCACGAGGGTCGGCGAATGCGACCCGCCCATGACGTTGTGGCAAATCCACAGTAGCCGCGGCCTCCGGGCGCCTCGTGCCCGAGGCGGCGGGAACCGGCAACTTGCGCGGAGCGCGTTCATGACGCGCAGATAGGACGGGCCGACCTCGTCATAGCGGATGCGCTCGCGCAGGCCGGGTTCGCCCTTTTCCTCGCCATAGGCGAGGCTTGCGATGATGCGCCATTGCGCGTCTTGGTGATAGGTGAGATCGCCCTCGAAATGCTTCAGAAGGCTGGCACAGCCCCAAAGATACCGTTGATCCGAGGTGTTCCAGAACCGCTCGGACAGACGCGCAAGCGCCTCCCGTTTATCCGCGCTGTCGCGCCATTGCTCGATTTCGCCGGCGACATCTTCGGCCGCCTTTGCTTCCGCCGCCACGCCAAGGTCTCCGCAGTTAACCGCAAAATAAAGCCCGGCAATTAAAATAAAATTAAGCGACGCACCGACACACTGCGCCGATCGGCAGTGCGGAGATTGATCCATGCCAACAGTGTCGGCGGCAGCCATGGCGCTCGTGCCCGCGCCGCAACCGGCCGCGCAACCCGCGACGGCGCTGCCCGTCCTGCGGCCGCTTCTTCCGCGCGCTGAATCCTATATCGAGGAACTGCGCGCGATCGACGAGCGGCGGTGGTACAGCAACCATGGGCCCGCGGTGCGCCGCTTCGAGGCGTTGCTCGCGGCGCATTTCCGGCTCCCGCCCGAAGGTGTCGCGAGCTTTTCCAACGGCACGATCGCGCTTACCGTGGCGCTTCAGGCGCTGGGTGCGCAGCCGCGGCAGCGCTGCTTGATGCCATCCTGGACCTTCGTCGCGTCGGCGTCGGCGGTGGTGGGCGCCGGGCTCGTTCCGCATTTCGTCGATGTCGATCCCAATACCTGGGCACTTGACCCGGAGGCGCTCGCCAAGCGCCACGATCTCGCCGGCGTCGGCGCGGTGATGGCGGTGTCGCCCTTCGGCGCGCCCTTGGACCGCGCCCGCTGGGAGACGTTCACCGCGAAGACCGGCATTCCCGTTCTGATCGACGCGGCGGCGGGCTTCGACGCGGTGGCGAGCATCGGCCGGGCCGCGCCGGGTCCGACGCCCATGATGGTGAGCCTCCACGCGACCAAAGTGTTCGGCGTCGGCGAAGGGGCCATCCTTCTGTCGAGCGATCGTCCGCTGGTCGAACTTGCGCGCCAATACGGCAATTTCGGGTTCTGCAGCGTCGCCGAAGCGATCGTTCCCGGCACGAATGCAAAGATGAGCGAATATGCCGCCGCGGTTGGGCTTGCCACGCTGCGCGAATGGCCAGCGCGCCGGCGGCAGCTTTTGACGGCGGCCACGACCTACCGCATCGCGCTGTCCCGCGTGCCGGGCGTGTCGCTCGCGCCCGAGTTCGGCAATGGTTGGGTCGGCTCGACCTGCTGCGTCACTTTGCCGGGCGACGGGCTGATCGCCGGCGAGCGACTTGCCGAGCGCGGCATCGAGACGCGTCGGTGGTGGCGGCGGGGCTGTCACCATCAGCCGGCATTTGCGCACTATACGCGCGACAAGCTGCCGGTGACGCTCGATCTCGCGCGGCGCTGCCTCGGCCTGCCGTTCTATCCCGACATGACGACCGAAGACATCGAACGCGTCGCCGCCGCGCTCGCCGCGTGCGCCGACACCGACTAGCGCATTCCATCGCGGCAAGACCCGCCCTATCCTCGCACGGGATTCACGCGAGGGAGGGTTTCATGGCGCTGGCAGTACGGCGGGTCGTCACCGGACACGACAGCAACGGCAAGGCGATCGTCACGACCGACGAGGTGCTTCAGGGCGTCGCGCGTCCCGGCGGACGGAACATGGCTTGCCATATCTGGTCGACCGACAAGATGCCGGTCGACGTCACCGACGACGCGGCCCAGGCGGCGCAGCGCAAGGGATTCGTGGTGCGCCACAATTATGTCGGCAGCGGCCAGGGCACCGTCATCCGCATTACCGAGATGCAGCCCGGCGCGCCCAAATTCATGCACCGGACCGAGACGCTCGATTACGCGATCCTGCTCGAAGGGACCTGCGATCTCGAGCTCGACGACGGCCAGGTCACGCATCTGAAGGCCGGCGACGTGGTGGTGCAGCGCGGCACCATCCACGCCTGGGTCAATACCGGCACGACGCCGTGCAAGTTCGCCTTCATCCTGATCGACGCCGATCCGGCGCGCGCGGGTGGCAAGACTCTCTCCGTGCATTATCCGGCGTGAGGGAGCGGGCATCATGGCCAACGACCTTCACGGCAGCCGCATCGATGTGCACCACCATTTCTACGCGCCGGAATATCTGGCGGCGATGGGTGACAACGCGAAGCGGCCCGAAATCCGCGACTGGACGCTCGCCCGCACGCTCGACGAGATGGACAAGAACGGCGTCGCGACCGCGATGCTGTCGCTGTCGCCGCCGGGCTTTCACCGCGGATCGAACGACGCGATAAGGCGCACGGCGCGCGCCATCAACGAGCACGCGGCAAAGATCCGCGCCGGCGCGCCCAAGCGTTTCGGGCATTTCGCTTCGCTGCCGATGCCGGACGTCGACGGCACGCTCGCCGAGATCGCCTATGCGCTCGACGAGCTTGGCGCCGAGGGCGTCCAGCTCATGACGAGCTATGGCGACCGCTGGCCCGGCCATCCCGACTTCGACCCGGTGTTCAACGAATTGAACCGGCGCAAGGCCGTCGTGTTCGTCCACCCCCTGTCGCCCGATTGCTGCCCCAACCCGATCGGCTGGGTCCCGCCGGTGCTGACCGAGTTCGTGTTCGACACGACGCGCACCGTGTTCAGCCTTCTCTTCAGCGGCACCCTCGCGCGCTGCCCCGATATCCGCTTCATCTTCTGCCACGCGGGCGGCACCGTGCCGATGCTCGCGGGCCGCGCCACGACGGTCGGGCTTGATCGCGTCTACGCGAAGGCGCTCCCCAACGGTCTCGACCATGAACTGAAGAAGCTGCATTACGACGTGGCGCTCGCCGGGAACCGCCCCGCGCTGTCGGCGCTGTTCTCGTTCGTGCCGGTGTCGCAGATCCTGCTCGGCAGCGACTATCCCTTCGGCACCTCGACCGACGGCATCGCGGCGCTCGAGGCCTTTGGCGTGGGCCCAGCCGATCTCGCGGCGATCTATCGCGGCAACGCCCTGCGGCTGCTGCCGCGGCTCGGCTACTGATCGAGTGTCGCCGGAGCGAACACCTCGTCGAGCTTCATCACGCGCGGGGTCAGCTCCTGCTCGTGCGAATATTGCGCCGCGGTCTCGAGAATCTTGCGGTTGGCCTTGATGCCGTGGCGCAGCACCGGCGTCGCGAGCGCCGCCTTGGCTTCGGGCGGCAAGAGGCCCGAGGCGATGTGATATTCGACATGCGCCATGCGCTGCTCGTTGGCGATGTCGTTGGCGCGCTGGAACGCGTGCAGCAGGTTCAGCACGACCCACGGCTCCTTTTCGGCGATGCTCCGCCGCACCATCATGCCGTGGTTGATCGGGTAAAGCCCTGTCTTCTTGTAGTAGCGCGTGCCCTCGGCGATCGGATCGGGGAAGAGCGGCGCTATGTCCGGATGCTGGGCAAGGTCGAGGGTGCTGCGGTCGATGATCCCGTGGCCCGGGAAATACATGAGCGTCGCGTTCAGCTCGCCCGAAAGAAGCATCGAGCCGATATTCTTCTCCGGCGGGATCTGGTGGATGGTGACGCCCGGCGGCGCCTTGAAGCCCATGGCGCCCGCGTGGCTGCGCTCGGGCACCCGCTCCATCCAGAACTCCATGTCCTGAGGGCGGACGCCGAATTCGTGCTGCAAGATGCCGCGCGACCACAAGGCCGCGGTCTGCTGGTATTCCGGCACGCCGACGCGCTTGCCCTTCATGTCCGAGGGATGCTCGATGCCGGCATCCTTGCGCTTCAAGGCCCAGGTCTGAAAGAAAAAGCGGGTGGTGAAGACGGGCAGGCCGATCCAACGCTCGTCGCCCCGCGCCATCGCCATCAGCAGCGAGGAGAACGACATCTCCGACACATCGAAATCGCCGAACCGGAGCTGACGCCAGAACAGCTCGCTGGGCGGCACGATGCTCTTGATGAGGTCGATCCCGTCGGGCTTCACGGTACCGTCGAGGATGGGCCAGGTGCGGGGATTGTTGGTGATGCCGATGCTGAGCTGCAAATTCATGGCGGGCCCTCCCTAGGCGGTCACTTCGCGGATGCTAGCCTCGCATCCTTCAGGGCGAAAGCTCCTCGAGCACGCGGCGCTTGGTCTCTTCGCCGAAGAACCACATGATACTGGCGCCCACGATCGCGACCCCCGCCATCATCGCGAACACCATCGCGACGCTGTTGAACTCGGCAAGGATGAATCCCGTGATCGAGGGCGCGATAAAGCTCGCCACGCGGTTCATGCTGCTGCCGGTCGCGGTCGCCCAGGCGCGCATGCGGGTCGGGTAGAGTTCGGGCGTATAGAGATAGACGCCGAGCGTGCTCGGGCTCGTCCCCAAGGCAAGAAGCAGCCCGAAGAAAGCAAGCGGGAACCAGCCGCGCACCTCAAAGGGCCCCATTGCCAACGCGCCCACCAGGGCGCCCGCCGCGGCGAACAGGAAGCCGCCGGTGAACCATGGCTTGCGCCCGTAATGGTCGACGGAGACCGCGAAGACATAGGTCGATGCGAGCTGGATTGCGCCCGTGACGATCGTCACCAACAACGCGTATTTCGCCGGCAGCCCGCCCATCTTCATGTAGAGCGTGGGGGCCCAGGTGACGTAGCCGTTCGACACGAAATAGCAGCAGAACCATTGCGACCACACGACGAAGGTGCGCTTGGCATAGATGCCCCGGAACAACTCGGTGAGACGCGTCTTCTCCCGAATGACGGTGATGGGTTCGGTCGGCAAGGCCGGGCGCCCGAGCCGGCGCGCCTCGTCCTCCATCCGCGTGACGATCGCGTTGGCCTCGGCAAGGCGCCCCTTCGAGGCGAGCCAGCGGGCCGATTCCGGCAGCTTGAACACGGCGACGAGCGAGACGATGGCCGGGACCCCTCCCAGCGCGAATATCGCGCGCCAGCCGAGTTCCGGGCCGAACAGGGTCAGGAAGGTAAGCGCCACCACCGGCCCGAAGAAAATGCCCCACGCGAACATCGACTCGTAGATCAGGATGAACAGCCCGCGCCGGCTGCCGCGCACGAACTCGGTGAAAAGCGCCGCGGCGACCGGCACCTCGGCGCCGAGGCCAACGCCCTGGATGACGCGGGCGACCAGGATCTGGTCGACGCTTTGGGCAAGCGCGGCCGCGGCAGAGCAAAGGCCGAAGATCGCGGTCGCGGCGACGAACGACCATTTGCGCCCGATGCGCTCGCCGGAATATCCGACCGCGAGGGCGCCCACAAACTGCCCGGCAAAGGCCGCGCTGATCAGCGCGCCGCCGGTTTTGTAGTCGATCTTGAAGGTGGCGATGATCATCGTGAGCGCGGCGCCGATGCTCAGCGAGTCGAACCCGTCGAACAGCGTTCCCGTGCCGAGGATGCCGGCGATCCGCCAGTGAAACGGCAGGAACGGCAGGCGGTCGATCCGATAGGAAATACCATCCGCGGTCAACGCCTCGCCGGTGGCGGGCGCCACGGTCTCAACGACGGTCATTCTCTTCCTCCCACGCGCCGACCGTGCCGCCGGTCGGGCTGCCATTTACGCCTTAGGCGCGGAATTCGTCGGTCAATAATCCCAGCCGATGCATCAGGTCGCGATCGGTCATCATGAACAGGATGGCCTTGTCATCAGCCCGATGGCTGGTCCAGTTGCCGTGCGGCACGGTAAAGATGCTGTTCTTCGTCCAGGCGAACTCACGCTCGCCGATCTTGCTCGATCCGGCGCCTTCGGCCACCACGCAAATGGCCGTGGCGGACGAACGGCAGGCCCGGGTCTGACGTCCGGGATCGAGCCCCACCAGGAAGCAGTCGATGAGGTCGAGCGCAGGGCCGCCGGTGGTCGGATTGGTGTAGCGCAGGATGCGCGAGCCATCCTCGGAGGGCGGCGTCGCCTCGAGCGCCGCCTTCGCGGTCGCCCAGGGATAGCGGTACAGCGGTGAATAGCTCCGGCCCTCGAATTTCGTCTGCGGCACCAGGCCCGCAGCGGCGAAGGCCGCGTCGGGAAGCTGCGGAGCCATGTCGCGCGCCGGTCCGGGCTGGAAGCGGATCGTCTCGAGATGGCTGTGGATCGGCACGTCGAGCCCGTCGAACCACACCATGCGCTGCTTGCCCTTGTGGACATGCTCGTGCCAGGTCCAGCCCGGCGTGATGATCATGTCGCCCGGCTCCATCACGCAAGCCTTTCCGTCGACCAGCGTCTCGGCGCCGTCGCCCTCCATCACGAAGCGCAGCGCGCCCATCGTGTGGCGATGGGGCGGCGCCACCTCGCCCGGCATCAGGATCTGCAGCGCCGCCACGAGATTGGGGGTGAGCATTTGTGCAGCCGAATTGGACGCGGGCCGGCGCAGCGACAGGACGCGGCGATCGGCGCTCTCGATCGAGGTGGCGCGGATCGCCTCGGTGATGAGCGGCTCGACCTGCTCCCACCGCCAGATTTGAGCGGGTTCGGCGCCGGGCCGATGCCCGACAGAACGTTCGTCCTGCTCCCAGAGAGCGCTCATGTCGAGAGCCGCAAGCGCGGCTCGGAACGATGCCGCCTCTTCCGGCGTGTGCGGTGTTCTTGTCTCGGCCATCGCGAACCTCCCCGGGGGCAATGCGGGATGAGATTTGCATTCCGGCGCTTTCGCGGTCAAGCTTGTGCGGGAGAAGCCTAGGATCAACGTGCGATGCCGCATGGTTCCGACGACACGCCGAACGAGCCCGTGAGCGAAGCGCCGCTGCCGCGCCCGGAGAGCGAAGCGCCGGCCTCGACGGGCGAGCCGGCCGAAGCGCCGGCGGCGGCGCCCGCGGGCGACCAGCCGAAGCGCCGGCGGCGGCGCAGACGGCGCCGCAAGCCGCAAGATCAGACGGCGGCGGCAACTGCCGCGCCGGCAGCGCAACAGGCCGAGCCATCCGCTGAGGGCGAAGCGCAAGGCCGCGAGATCCTGTCGCTGAAAGCGCCTGCATCGGCCGAAGCGGCGCCCGTATCGGCGCCAACCCCCGGCGACCCACAGCGTCCGCGCCGGCCGCGGCGCCGCGGCGGCCGGCATCGCCACCCGCGCGAGGGCACGCCACCGGGCGCGGCGGCACAGCCAGGGGGAGCGCCGCTAGGCGAGACCCAACCGGAAGGGGCGCCGCAGGAAGGAGCGCCGGGCGAGGCGCAGAACGCCCAGCGCCGCCCGCGCTCGCGAGGCAGACGTCCGCCGCCATGGCGGCGCGAGCGCGGTCCGCAGCAGGCGGGCGCAACGACGCCGGAAGGCGGTGCGCACGAGGCAAGACCGCCAGGCCCGCGCGAGCACGATCGGGACCGCGATCACAATCGCGACGGGCGAGATCGTGAAGCGCGCAGCCGCGACGGGCGCGACCGGGACCGAGGCCCGCGTCGGCAGGGCCGGCCCGGTGGCAAAGGCCGCCCGGGCGGGCGCGATCGCGACGCGCCGCGCAGAAAGCCCGAGCCCAAGCTCTACACGGTCGAGGCGACGGTCGATCGCGGCTTCGAGGACGTGCCGGACGAAGCCAATGAGGGTTCGACGCGCCGGGTGCCCTGGACCATCATCAAGCGCACCGTCGCGGATCAGATCTCGACCAAGGTGATGTCGTCGGTTTATGTGCTGCAGCGCGAGGGCGTCGATACCGAATTCGCGAACCTCGTCGCCGCCCGCGAGGCCGCGCACAAGAAGATCGTCCATCCCGAGAAACTGACCATGTCGAAGGCCGAGCACGCGGCGGCGCGCGGGGGAAAGAAATAGCGCGGGCGCCTCAGCGCTCGAACAGCGCGCCGAATCCCGCGACCTTGTCGGCGATCCCGCTTTCGCGCAGCGCGTGCCAGGCGGCGGCTTGATTGCTGGTGACGACCGGGCGGCCAAGCGCATGCTCGAGCGGCGCGATGATCTCCGCGACTCGAATCTGTGCGCAGCTCAGGAAATAGGCCTCGGCATCGTCGCGCCGGCGAGCGAGTACCTTCTCGAGCCAGGATTGCGGGGTGATCGCGCGGAAGTCGCGGCCATAGGTCAACCCCTCGGCATGATCGGCCAATAGCTCGATGCCGAAATGCGCGAGATATGCGGTCTCGCGTCGGTTCACCGCCGCCACATAAGGCGTGACCATGACGATCCGGCGCGCGCCGAGCGCCTTGAGCGCCGCCACCACCGCTTCGGACGTCACCGCGACCGGGCGGCCTGTCGCCGCCACGATCCGCTCGCGGATGCGGCCCGCGATCTCGGGGTCGTGCGTCGTCACCGCGGTGCAGTGGAAAAGGATGCGATCGACGCCGGCATCGGCCAACAGCGCAGCCCCCTCCTCCACCTTGTCGCAAAAGCTCAAAAGCTGCTCGGGCGTGTCCTCGACCATCTTGAGCCGGGTGGCGTGGAGCGTGACGGCGGGCGGCAGCATCGCCGCTATCTGCGGCTCGGCCTCGGAATTGACCGACGGAATGATCATGCCAAGCCGCAGCCGCGACCCGAAGCGCACTTCTGCGGGCTGCGACATGGTCGCTATTGCTTCGCGGCGGCGTCGCGGCGGGAGACGAGAGCGTGAAACCCTGCTTGCGCATCTCATCAACCACGTCTTTCGCCACCGGGTCGCCGGCGTTGGCAAGCTCGGCCGTCTGGCCGGCGATGGCGCCCAGCTGCTGGCGCAGCTTGGTGCCCTCCGCGACCGTCGTTTCCTGCGACGCACGCACGGTGATCAGCGTGTCGTGGTCGCGGAACAGGCCGATCGTCTGAAACGCGACGAGCAGGAACAGCGCCAGCACCGCCAGCAGCACCGGCAGGAGCATGCGCTGATCGACCGGAGGGCGCTCTCCGGAGTCCTCGACGCTCATGGCTGCTTCTTTCCCGAATTGGCGGCAGGCGTCGCGGCGCTGCCATTCGGCGCGGGCGTCACATTGAGCGTGATGCCTTGCTGGGACAGCATGTCGCGTACCTTGTCGTCGTTCTTGCTGACCGCCTCGGTCGCGAGCGCGCGGATCAGGAAGTCGCTGACGCGGCTCAGCTGCGCGCTTTGATTGATGAATTGCTGACGCTGATTCACTTGGGCCTGGATCGATTGGTTATTGGACAGCAGGAAGAAATTGACGATGACGAGGACGACCGTCACCGCGCCCAGCACCACCGAGACCCAGTACATCGCCGCGCCGCTCGATCGCATATCAGCACTCGCCCATCAACGCACCGCGCACCAACGAAGCACGTTTTATATCACCGACCGGCCCGATTTTGCAGGGCCGGCTATTTGTCGAGGTGGTTGTAGACGTTCTCGAACGTGAAGATCTTCTTGTTCACGAGCTCGCCGCTCGCCGGATCGCGCTCGATCTGGAAGATATAGATCGGCTGAACCACGTCGCGCGTCGCGGGATCGATCGAGATATGGCCGCGCGGCGTGTCGAAGGACAGCGTCTTGAAGGCCGCCATGGCCTTGTCGCCGTCGATCTTGCCGTCGAGCGCCGCGATCACGCGATAGATGCCGTCCATCCCGGCATAGGCCGAGGACGACATGAAGTCGGGATGAATCTCGGTGCCGAAATACTTCGTATAGTCTGCGACATATGTCTTGTTGAGCGGCGTATCGAGCGTCCAGGCATAGTTCTGCACGGTATAGGCGCCAATCTCGGCATCGCTTGTCGCGCGCGCGGCGGCGGGCGCCTGCTGGAACAGGTCGGTCGCGCCGAGAAGCTTGGTGCCCGCGGCCTTGAGGCCGGTTTGGACATAAAGCTTCGCGAACTCTTCCGATTGTTTCGTGCTGGCGAGGAAAAGGAACACCGCAGCCGGCTTTTGATCGGCGATGCGCTGCACATAAGGCGCAAGATCGAGCCCCGTGAGCGGCACGCCCGTCTCGCCCGTGATCGTTCCGCCGGCAGCGGTAAAGGCCTTCTTGAAGGCATCGCCCGCGGCGTGCCCGGCCACGTAGTCGGAGACCACGACATAGACGCTCTTCGTGCCGTTCTGTGCCACCCATTTGGCGAACACCGTCTCGAGCGCTTCGAGCGTCGAGGCAAAGCGCACGAAATAGGGCGAGCTGTCCGTGATGCTCATGGTCGCCGCGTTCATGATCACGGTCGGCTTCTTCGCCTGGGTGATGAGCGGTGCGATGGCAAAGGCGGTCGGGCTGAAATCGATCCCGGCCAGGAAATCGACCTTGTCGCGCACGATCAGCTCCTGCGCCACCTGCTTCCCGCGCTCGGCGTCGGGACCCGATTGATCGCGGCGCAGGATCTCGATCTTCTTGCCGGCGACGGTATCCCCGTGCTCGCGCATGTAGGTATCGATGCCATTTCCGATCTCCTCGCCGAAATCGGCGAATTGGCCGGAAAACTGATCGATGACGCCGATCTTGATCGTGCCTTGAGCGTGCGCCGCGGCCGACCCGGTGACGATCAGCGCGGCGGCGATCGAAGCTGACCTGACGTTGACCAAGACTTTCATTCCCGACACCCTTATATCCTCCCCAGATCGGACGAGGATATATCATCCGATCGGACGCCGGCAAACCCGGGGGCGGCTCGACAAGGGTTCAGGGGCGTCCCTGGCTTTGACGGGCGATCGTGGTCTATAAGCGGATTTGGGTTCTTTTGGATTGAATCTCGCGATCGCTCAATTGTTCTTCTCTAAGCATTTGGTTTGCCGGATTAGCTCAGCGGTAGAGCAGCGGTTTTGTAAACCGAAGGTCGGGGGTTCAATCCCCTCATCCGGCACCATGACTTTCAAGGGACCTGGCGCGCCGCCGATCGCCGGAGAGTGGTGAGTTGACTCGCTTTCGCCGCGATCATACCGTCTGGGCAACAAACAATTATATGCGGGATGGATGGCCATGAAGAAAGGCTTCATCGGAACGATGGCCGCGATTGGCCTCGCGGTGCTGATGGCTTGGTCCCAGGCACGCGCGGCCGAGGGCGAAGCGCCGCCTACCAAGATCGTCACCATCAAGATGCGCGACGGCACGCCCATTGTCGCGGCCCTCTACATGCCCGCCAAGCCCGGCAATTATCCGGCCCTTCTGGCCGCCTCGCCCTATCGGTTCGACAATAACGGCCTGCCGGCCGTGCCGATGTTCCTTTGGCGCGAAACCGGGCCCATCGGCTGGTACGTCCAGCACGGATTCGTTTACGTCCACATGGATGTGCGCGGTTCCGGCCGTTCGGGCGGCGTCTACCGTTATTTCGACGCGGCCGAACAGCACGACCTCTACGACGTGATCGAATGGATCGCGAAGCAGCCGTGGTCGAACGGCAAGGTCGGCGGCATCGGCCAATCCTATTACGCGATGTCGCAGTGGTTCATGGGCGCGGAGAACCCGCCGCACCTCGCCTGCATCGCCCCTTATGACGGACTCGTCGACACGTATCACAACTCGTCGTACCAGGGCGGCATCCCGTCGCCGTTCTTTCCGGACTGGTACGATGGCGTGCGGGTCGACAACCGCGAGCCCTTCACCGGTCCGTCGCGCGAGATGCCTTACGATCTGGGCCAAGAGATGCGCAAGCACGCGACCTATGATTCGTTCTGGCGCGAACGCTCGGCGCTGGAGCGGCTCGGCAACATCAAGGTGCCGGTGTTCTCGATCGGACTGTGGTCCAAGGTCAATCTCCACCTCGACGGCAACATGATCGGGTTCGAGCGCGCCTCGGGACCGAAGAAGCTCATGCTTTATGGCGGCGCCACGCTCTATGACGCGGTCGGCGACTATGCGAGCCCCGAATTCCACGAGAAATACCTGCTGCCGTTCTACAACTGGTGCCTCAAGGGCGAGCAGACGGACTACGTCACCGCGCCGCCCGTCCGCTACTTCCTCCGCGGCGCGAACGAAATGAAGTCGGCGGACGCGTGGCCGCCTTCCGGCTTCGAGCCCGAGCGCTTCTATCTCGCCAAGGGGCCAAGCGGCAGCGTGACGTCCCTCAACGACGGCGCGCTCGGCACGAACGCGCCACAGGGCGACGACAAGGTCTCCTATCAATATCCGAACGAAGGCTGGCGCCTCGGCGTCGTCGGATTCGACAAGAACGGAAGGCCCGATCCCGCCCGTCGCGTGCTGACCTTCACGAGCCCGCCGCTCCCGTCCGATCTTACCGTGGTGGGACCGATCGAGGTCACGCTCTACGGCTCGTCGAGCCGGTCCGACATGGACATGATCGTCAATGTCGACGACCAACATCCACAATCGGACGAGGATCGGCAGAAGGGGATTCAGCCGCAAGCGACGAACGTCTCGAAAGGATGGCTCAAAGCCTCCATGCGGCACATCGACCCGGCCTATTCAAGCGAGGACGCGCCCTGGTACGACGCGACGAAGCCCGAGCCGATCACGCCCGGTAAGGTCTACAAGTTCGAGATCCGGGTGGTCGCGGCGGCCTATGTCTTCAAAAAGGGCGACCGCATCCGGCTCGATGTCGCAAACGGTGATTCGCCGCTCACGGACGGACCGTTCGCGCACGACTACACGCCGGACATGGTGGGGACGGACACATTCTATTTCAGCAAGGACTATCCTTCCAATCTGGCGCTCCCGGTCGCGAACAAGATCACGGCGATGGCGAAATAGCGGCCGCGACGCGGATACGCTCGAGCAGGGCGTTGGTCGCGGCCCGCCTCAGTTTCCGACCACCACGGGGGTTATGTCCTGGAACCAGCTGCGCGCCTGGACGAAGCCTGACAGCTTGGGCGACAGCGCCCGCGGATTGAGGTCGCTGACGATGAAGAGCCGCACCGCGTCGGCGACGACGGCTTCATGGACCTGCTGGACGAGCTTGGTGCGTTCGGTGTCGTCGAACGTCGTCAGTATCTTTTGCGCCAGCGCATCGACCTTCGGATTTGAATAGCCGCCCCAGTTGGCGCCATTGGGCGCGGTAAACATGGAGGCCACCGCCTTCAGGAAATTGAGCGGGTCGGTCGCGCCGCTGCTGAAATTGAGGCCGTCATATTGGGGATACTTGACCGCACCCTGGATGAAGATGTTCAGGACCGTGTTCCAGTCGAGCGTGTCGAAGCTGACCTTGAACCCGACCTTCTCGAGCTGCTCCTTGACCAGCTCGTTCATCGGCAAAGGCTGCATCTGCCCTGATCCCGATGTCGAGATGGCGATGTTGATCGCGCAGGGATAGCAGCCTGCCTCCTTTAAGAGAGCGGTCGCCTTGGCGGGGTCCGTCTTGTACTCGACGGGATGGCCGTAATAGCGCTGCGTCGGCACGAAGATGCCAAAGCTCGGCACCGCGATCCCGTTCAGCATTTCCACCATCTCGTCGCGGTCGACGGCATAGTTGGCGGCCTGCCGCACGCGCATATCCTTGAACGGCCCATGCAGCGTGTTCAGGAGGTAGGGCCAGGTATGAGGATAGACGTTGGTCACGATCGTCATCCCTGCCTGCTTCAACCGATCGATCGCGTCCGGCGGCGGCGCCTCCACCCAATCGACCTGCCCCGACAGCAGCGCGGCAACCCGCGTCGAAGCTTCCGGCATCGGGATGAGGACGACGCGATCCTGCTTTGGAACGCGCTTGGGGTCCCAGTAATCGGCGTTCTTGACGAGCTCCAGCCGTTCGTGCGGAACCACCTTGTCGAATTTATAGGGGCCGGTGCCGGCCGGCGCCTTGGCATAGGCCTGATAGTCGTTGCCCGCCTTCTGCATCGCGCAGGGCGACATCATCAGGAGAAACGGCACATTGTAGGGAAACACCGACATGATGCTGTTGGTGTCGATGGCGATCGTGAAATCGTCGATCTTCTCCACGTGATCGATGTCCATGGCACGCGAGCGGGCGCGGGCGTAATTGAGCGGACTGAAAGCCGGGCTCGTCTTCGAGGTCAGGCGCGCGAAGTTCCAGATCGCAGCATCGGCATTCCAGTCGCAGCCGTCGTGGAATTTGACCCCATGGCGCAACTCGAAGATCCAGCGCTTGGGATTTCCCGGATCGGGATACCATTTCGTCGCCAAGCCGGGCTTGATGTCGGATTCCTGATCGCTGCGCGACAGATCCCAGTTGACGAGGCCGTCATAGAGGTTGAATCCGACGAAGCGAAAGCCCTCGAAACCCTGGTCCGGCTGCCCGGCCCAATCCGGAATGTCGCCGGCGGTCATGGCGATGCGCAAGACCGATTCCGCCTCGGACGGAAGCGCGCCGAACGCCAACGCCGCCACCATCACCATCAACGCCGCAAGGCCTGAAGCGAATGAACGGTTCACTCTGTTCATCGGATGCACCTCTCCGGCCCGTCGCACGCGCCCCCGAGCCCTTTTGTCCGCCATCATGCAAGGAGCGTGCCCTGCTCCGCGCGCCCTTCCCGAACGCGTCGAGCGCCCTCCCGACTGTCGGTGATGCCGAACCCTTGTGCGCGCCGGTGTCAGAATTTGAGCATGCGACTCACGAGCCCATGAACCGGCCGCGAGAGTTTCACCGGAAAACCGCGGCAAACCCGCGATCGCGCCTAAAATCTTGACTGGCATCGTAATTGCGTAGAGGCGCCTGACATCCGATGCGGTCGTGGTGACCCGATGTGGCTCTACGCGGCACGGCGGATCATGCTCGCCATCCCGATCGCCATCGGGGTCACGGTCATTTGTTTCTGCCTCGTCTATCTGGCGCCGGGAGATCCGGTGCAAAACTTGCTACCACCCGATGCGACGCAGGCCGATGCGGCGTACTTGAAGCATGCCTATGGGCTCGACCGGCCGGTGCCGATCCAATATGCGAAGTGGCTCGGCCGTGCCGTCAGCGGCGATCTCGGCGTTTCGATCCAAACCAACCGCCCGGTGCTGGGCGAGGTGTTGCGCGCGCTGGGAAACACGTTGATCGTGTCCTCGGGCGCGGTGATCGTGGCGTTTCCCCTCGCCTTCGCCCTGGGCACGCTCGCGGCGTTCTGGATCGGCCGCGCGCCCGACCGCATCGTGACGGGCATCTCGGTCGTCGGGATCAGCGTGCCGAATTATTGGTTCGGCATCGTGCTCACCATCATCTTCGCGGTCCAGTTCCGCGTGCTGCCCGCGACCGGGATGGGGTCGAGCGGTTCGGACTCGTTCAATCCGTTCCATTGGAGCCAGCTCAGATACGCGGTGCTGCCGGTCTTGACGACCGCACTGGTGCCGCTCGGCATCGTCATGCGCAGCACGCGCACCGCGGTCGCCGAGGTCCTGACGCAGGACTTCATCCTGACGCTGCGCGCCAAAGGCCTGATCGGGTGGGGAGTGGCACGTCACGCGGTGCGAAACGCCTTCCCGCAAGTGCTCACCGTCATGGGGTTGCAGTTCGGATACCTGGTTGGCGGCTCCATCCTGGTGGAGACGATCTTCACCTGGCCCGGGACCGGGTTCCTTCTCAACAAGGCGATCCTGACGCGCGACATCCCGATGCTCCAGGGTGCGATGCTGGTGCTCGCGCTGTGGTTCGTCGTCATCAATCTCGTGGTCGATCTGCTGCAGACGGCGATCGATCCGCGGATCAAGCGCGGCTGAAGGATCAGGATACGCGATGAGCGAAGCGACACTTTCACTGCCGGTCCGTTCCGCATTGGGCCGCGCGTCCGGCGCCGCAAAACCCCGGGGCTACTGGCAGAATGTCGGGCGGCGCCTCAGCCGCGACTATGTCACGCTGTTTTTCGCCTTTATCATCGCCGTGATCGCGCTCGCGGCGGTCTTCGCGCCCTTCATCGCGCCGCACGACCCCAACGCCACGAGCATGGTCCATCGATTGAAGCCGATCGGCTATCAATCCTATTTGCTGGGCAGCGACGAGCTTGGCCGGGACATGCTGTCACGCCTCATCTATGGCGGCCGCATATCGCTTGTCATGGGCCTCGTTCCCGTCTGTCTCGCGACGTCGATCGGCGGACTGCTCGGGCTTGCCGCGGGATTTGCCGGCGGCTGGATCAACGCCCTCATCATGCGCACCATGGACGTGCTGTACGCGTTCCCGTCGGTGCTGCTCGCGGTGGCCATTTCGGGGATGATGGGAGGCGGCGTCTTCAACAGCCTGATCGCGCTCACCCTCGTGTTCATTCCGCCGCTGTGCCGGGTGGCCGAGGTCGCGACGACGCAGATCCGCGGCCGCGATTTCGTCGAGGCGGCGCGCGCAAGCGGCGCGTCGGGACTCTCGATCATCCTTCATCACGTGCTGCGGAACGTGCTCGCGCCGGTCCTGATCTATGCGTCCAGTCTCATTTCGGTATCGATCCTGCTGGCCGCCGGCCTTTCGTTCCTGGGGCTCGGCGTCGAGCCGCCGACCTCCGATTGGGGCTTGATGCTGTCGACCTTGCGGCAATCGATCTATGTGCAGCCCGTGGTCTGCGCGCTGCCGGGCGCCGCGATCTTCCTCTCCTCGCTGTGCTTCAACCTGGTCAGCGACGGGTTGCGTCAGGCGATGGACATCAAGACGTGAGCTGGATCGAGACACCGTGCCCGATACCGTGACCCGTCTCGATCCGCCCGCATCGCGGCTGCACGACGACACCGCGGCGGCGCCGGCGCTTCTCTCTGCGGAAAATCTCAAGAAGCATTTTCCGATCCATGGCGGGATGCTGAACCGCCGGGTGGCGGAGGTGAAGGCCGTGGACGGCGTCTCGTTCGCCGTTCGCAAGGGCGAGACGCTGGGTGTCGTCGGCGAATCAGGCTGCGGCAAATCAACGCTTGCGCGCCTCCTCATCGGTTTGGTGCGGCAGGACGACGGCCGCATCCTGTTCGACGGCCATGCGGTGGGCAGTCCCCAGGGGCTCACCCTGCGCGATCTTCGCCGGAACGTGCAGATCGTGTTTCAGGACAGTGATTCCTCACTCAATCCCCGGCTCCCGGTCGGCGAGTCGATTGCCTATGGACCGCAGGTCCACGGGATGAAGCGTCGCGCGGCGCGCGCGCTCGCGCACGATCTGCTGCGGCGCGTCGGGCTCGAGCCAGAGCTTTTCGCGCACCGCTATCCGCACGAGCTCTCCGGCGGGCAGAAGCAGCGCATCAACATCGCGCGCGCGCTTGCCCTCGAGCCGCGGCTTGTGATCCTCGACGAGGCGGTGTCGGCACTCGACAAATCGATCGAGGCGCAGGTCCTCAACCTGCTGCGCAAGCTCAAAGAGACGCTGAGCCTCACCTATATCTTCATCTCTCACGACCTGAATGTCGTACGGTACGTTTCGGATCGCATCCTGGTCATGTATCTCGGCGAAATCGTCGAGACCGGACCGACGGACGCGGTCTATCGCGCGCCAAAGCATCCCTACACGAAGGCGCTTCTCGACTCGCGGCTTGCGGTCGATCCGCGCGGCCGGATCGAGACGGCGCCTTTGTCCGGCGACCCGCCCAACCCGATCAACCCGCCGTCCGGGTGCCGCTTCCGCACCCGCTGTCCCTATGCCGAGGAGGTTTGCGCGCTCCAGCGGCCATCGCTCGGCGGGTGGCAGGATCACGCGGCGCATCTCGCCGCCTGCCACATGTCCGATCCCGAGTCCGGACACAGCAGCGCCCGACAGACCTCGCTCCCATGGCAATGACCGCTCCATGTTCCTCCGCGACGACACCGCTCGTCGCAGTCGACGACCTTCACGTCAAATTCGTGGATCGCGACGAGACGGTTCGCGCGGTGAACGGCGTCACGTTTCGGCTGATGCCGGGGGAAGTGCTGTGCATCATCGGTGAATCAGGCTCCGGCAAATCGGTGACGATGCGCGCGCTTATGCGGCTTTTGCCCAAGAAGCGGTCCGTCATCGACGGGAAGATCCGGATCGGCGATCAGGACATACTCGCCCTCGACGAACGGCAGCTCGCCTCCTTGCGGGGGTCGACCGTGTCGATGGTGTTTCAGGAACCGATGACGGCGCTCGATCCGGTCTACACGATCGGCAGACAGATCGTCGAGACGGTCCTGCGCCATGCGCCCTGCTCGCGAAAGTCGGCGCGCGAACGAGCGCTCGAGATTCTCGACCTCGTCAAGGTGCCGGCGCCCGAGCGGCGCTTCGATTCCTATCCGCACGAGCTGTCCGGAGGCTTGCGTCAGCGGGCGCTCATCGCGATGGCGCTTGCATGCCGACCGCGTCTGCTCCTCGCCGACGAGCCGACGACCGCGCTCGACGCCTCGGTTCAGATACAGGTCCTGCTGCTGTTGCGCCGATTACAGCGCGAACTTGGCATGGGGCTCATCTTCGTCACGCACGACATCGCCGTCGCGGCGCAAATCGCCGACAAGATCGCGGTGATGTATGCCGGACGCATCGTCGAGCTCGCCGACGCCCGCGATCTGCTTCTGCGTCCGCGTCATCCCTATACGATGGGCTTGCTGGCATCGACCGTTCTCGACCGCCCGCGCGGCCACGATATCGAGGCGATCGGCGGCAGTCCGCCCGATCTGCGCCACCTGCCGCCAGGATGCGGCTTCGCCGCCCGCTGCGGCTTCGCCCATCCCAATTGCGCCGCTACGGTACCGGAGCCGCATGCGCTTGCCCCGGGCCATATGGCGTGCTGCCATCGGCTCGACAATTTGCCCACGAGCGGGACATCGACGACACAGGAGGTCCAGAATGGAAGCCAAGTCCAAGATTCGGGTCGCGCATTTTTCCGGGCCGAACGCCACGATCCAGAACACGCCGCCGCTCGTGACCTCGAACAAGGCGCGGCAGCGCCATAGCCTCCCTCTTATCAAGAACCCCGACGGCAGCGTCGCCCGCTTCGACGCGCTGCGCGGGCAAAGATTGGCGGCGCCGGTAAAAATCCTGGTCGAGCAATTCTCCGCGCACCCGCTGGAGCGCGATTCGGCCGAGCTTTATGCGGCACCTGACGGCTATGTCGATGTCGACGGAATCTTCCATAAGGAGCGTCGCGGCCCAGACGACAGGCCGGTCTACGAGATCGAGCTTCGTCCCGAGGACGGGCTCTATCCCCTTCCCTACATGGGACGTCAGGCCGATGGCCAGGCGTGGGAAGAGGAATGCTCGGCGCCCAACGCGCCTGAATCTCAGGCGCGTCAGGGATTCTTTCCTGACGGATCACGCAGCTTCGAGGAAATCGACCGGTTCTCGATCGGCCCGGACGGCCGCGCGAGCATGATCTCGTCCTTCGCCGAGGTGGATTTCATCCGCCTGCTTCCGCCGGGAGGATACCGAAAGGGCCTCTCGGCCGAACTGCGCACGGACAAAGGCGAGGGCGACATTGCGCCGGAGACGCGCGGCAAGGACTTCTTCCCCTACAAGCCGCGGCACCTTGCTTCCGCGCCGCCGCGTCCGGCGCTCGCCCGCGTCACCAACATCGCTCAGAACGTGCTGTCGAGCGGCCGCTATGACGGCGCGATCCTGACCCAGGGCAGTCCCGCGGTCGAAGAGACCGCCTATTGGCTCAGCCTTCTCATCGACACGACGGTGCCGATCTGCGGCAACGCCGCGCAGCGGCCGCAGGGACAGATCAGCAATGACGGGCCGCACAACATCGTCGATTCGTTGAAATTCATCGGCTCGCGCATCTGGGCCGACGATCAGGGCCGCAACCGCGCCGGCGTGGTCGTGATCCAGGAACAGCGCGCCTTCGCCGCCCGCGAGGTCATGAAGGCCGACGCCCGCCCCGGCGGCTATGTCGCGACCGGCGGTCACGGCGGCATCCTCGGCGGCGTCAACCATGTCGGCCAGCCCGTCCTGCTTTACGTTCCCGCCTACAAGCATACGTATCTTTCGGACGTGAACATGACGCGCCTTACCGCCACAGTGATGGCGATGCGCGGGAGCCGCGACGGCCTGCAATCGTTCGAGGTTGCGGTGAAAGGGCCGGGCGGCGAGCTGTTGCCGCACGCGATCCCTTCGGTCTCGATCGTCAAGGATGGCGGCTATTGCGGCGAGGAGTTCGGCGAAGACCCTGAACTCGAGCGTGACCTCGCGTTCCTCGTAGAGCACAAGCTCAGCCTCGGCCGTCTCGCGGGCTTCGTCATCGAAGGTCAGGTCCCCTATGGGTCGATGACGTCGCAGGCGCGGCAAAAGCATATGGAGCGGGCCGTGTTCTCCGGCCTGCCCGTGGCGCGGGTCGGCCGCGGCGCGCCCGAAGGATTTGCCGAAGGCATGGGGATTTATATCGGCGGGTCCAACCTCACCGCGACGAAAGCGAGGCTGCTGCTGATGGCATGCCTCATGAA
>Ga0335073_10001448_pt1 | contig 31796 bp, 41 predicted proteins | sample Lox_Sample_22_FD_207093 | JGI IMG/M metagenome (GOLD analysis project Ga0335073, IMG submission 207093) | Soil microbial communities from Loxahatchee National Wildlife Refuge, Florida, United States - Lox_Sample_2.2 | ecosystem: Environmental > Terrestrial > Soil > Wetlands | place: USA... | reverse complement strand
CTTTCCGGTGAGCTGGCGCGCGTCCTTGAGGACGAGCGTCACGCGCTGCTGCACGACGCGCTCGAGCAACGGTACCGGACCAGCCGCCATCGGCGGACCGACCGGCCGCGGGTCATAAGTTTTCCCGGACGGCCCGGACCGTCGTGAAGGCGTCGAGGCTAAGCCCGCGGGCCGATGTGGCGGGCTCGATGGGCGCGCCGGTCCGGATCTCGAAAGGATTGGACGACGTCGTGATCGGCCGATCGTCCATCACGTGGGTCGGTGGCGAGACCGGCGACCTGGTCTACCGCGGCTTCGACGTTCGCGACTTGGTCCCCGGGGTTCCGTACGAATCGGTCGTGCACCTCCTGCTGTACGGCGAACCTCCGGCGGCCGACCCATCCCCCGAAGTGCGCCGGGAGCTCGCGGGGCGACGCGCCGTTCCGCCGTCGGTCGAGCGCGTCGTGGACGCGATCCCGCCCGGCCTGCCCCCCCTCGAGGCGCTTCGCACCATCCTGTCGGCGCTCGGCGACGGCTCCTACGGCTATCCGCCAACCAGGGAGCAGGGGTTCGACCTGATCGCACGGACGCCCGTCCTGCTCGCCCGGTACGTCCGGCGCTCGAAGGGGCTCCCGCCGATCCCTCCGCGATCGGACCTCGACCACGCGGCGAACTACCTGTGGATGCTGTTCGGGACCGAGCCCGACGCGCGACGCGTCGCCGCACTCCAAGGGTACCTCGACCTACTCGCCGACCACGGAATGAACGCGTCGACCTTCTCCCTCCGCGTCACGATCTCCACCCAGTCGGACCTCGTGAGCGCCGCCACCGGCGCGCTCGGCACCTTGAAAGGGCCGGTGCACGGCGGCGCCCCGAGCAAGGTCTCCGAAATGCTGGACGCGATCCGCACCGCCGATCGCGCGGACGGATGGGTCCGGGAACGGCTCGCCCGCAAGGAAGTCCTGTACGGGTTCGGCCATCGCGTCTACAAGACCGACGACCCGCGCGGCCTCCTGTTGCACGAGATCGCCCGCTCCGTCGGGGATCCCCATCGACTCGCCCTCGCCGAGGCGGTCGAGAGGTCCGCGCTGGCCGCGCTCCGGGCGGCCAAACCCGGCGCCCGACTGTTCACGAACGTGGAGTACTACAGCGCCGTCGTGCTGGAGGGCATCGGGCTGCCGCCCGAGCTGTTCACGCCCACCTTCGCCGTCGCCCGGACGGCCGGGTGGACCGCCCACGCCCTCGAACAGTCCACCGACAACCGGCTGATGCGACCCGAAGTCGAATACATCGGCCCCCCGAAGGGCCGGGTGTGGCCCCGGCCCCTCGCGGGCCGCTAGGCCGGGGCCCGTCTACGGCTGGCCCTGCTCGTCGCTCGCGTCCTTGTCGACGACCTTGAAGTCGGCGTCCACGGGACCGGATGGCCCGCCGTGGTTGGCGGGCTCCGAGGCCGGAGCCTCCTCGGGGGGCGGGGCCGTGGGCCCGCCCGACCCGCTCGCCGACGCCGCCTGGTACAGCTTCTGCGCGATCGCGTGGAGCGCCGTCGTGAGCTCGTCGGTCTTCTCCTTCAGTTCGGTGGCGGTGACGTCCTTCTTCTGGAGGACATCGCGCAGGGCGGCGACCTTCTCGCGGACCGAGGAGGCGTCCGCCGCGTCGACCTTGTCCTTCGACTCCGAGAGCACCCGCTCGGCCTCGTAGGCGAGCGACTCCGCCTGGTTCTTCGCGTGGACCAGCTCCGCGCGGGCCTTGTCCGCGTCCGCGAACTCCTCAGCCTGTCGGACCATCTTCGCGACGTCGTCCTTCGAGAGCTTGTTGGACGCTGAGATCGTGATCCCTTGCTTGCGACCCGAGGCGAGGTCCTTCGCGGAGACGTTGAGGATCCCGTTCGCGTCGATGTCGAAACTGACCTCGACCTTCGGTACCCCGCGCGGCGCCGGCGGGATGCCGGTGAGGAGGAAGCTGCCGAGCGCGACGTTGTCGCCCGCCATCGGGCGCTCGCCCTGGGAGACCTTGATCTCGACCGTGTTCTGGTTGTCGGACGCGGTCGTGAACGTCTCGGACTTGTGGGTCGGGATCGTCGTGTTGCGCTCGATGAGCTTCGTGAACACTCCGCCCATCGTCTCGAGGCCGAGCGAGAGAGGCGTTACGTCGAGCAGGAGGACGTCCTTGACCTCGCCTCCGAGCACGCCGCCCTGGATCGCCGCGCCCATCGCCACGCACTCCATCGGGTCGACGCCCCGCTCGATCGGCCGGCCCACAGCGCCCTCGAGGAACTTCTGGACCATCGGCATGCGCGTCGGGCCGCCGACGAGCACGATCCGTCCAATGTCGTCCTTCTTGATCTTCGCGTCCTGGATCGCCTGATCGACCGGCTTGCGGCACCGTTCGACGATCGGCCGAACCAGGTCCTCGAGCTTCGCCCGCGAGAGCGTGAGCGCGAGGTGCTTCGGCCCCTCGTTCGTCGCGGTAAGGAACGGGAGGTTCACCTGGGTCTCGAGGGTCGAAGAGAGCTCGATCTTCGCCTTCTCCGCGGCATCGCGGACCCGCTGCATCGCCATCTTGTCCTTCCGGATGTCGATGCCCGCGTCCTTCTGGAACTCCCCGGCGATCCACTCGGTGAGCGCCGCGTCCATGTCGGTGCCGCCGAGTTGAGTGTCGCCGCTGGTGGACAGGACTTCGAAGACCCCGTCCCCGAAGTCCATGATCGTGACGTCGAGCGTCCCGCCGCCGAGGTCGAAGACCAGGATCTTCTGGTTCTTCCCCGCCTTGTCGAGGCCGTAGGCGAGCGAGGCGGCCGTTGGTTCGTTGATGATCCGGACGACCTCGAGCCCGGCGATCGAGCCGGCGTCTTTCGTCGCCTGCCGCTGATTGTCGTTGAAGTACGCCGGGACGGTGATCACGGCCTTTTCGACCTTCTCGCCGAGGAACGCCTCGGCGTCCCGCTTGATCTTCTGGAGGAGGTACGCCGACAGCTGCTGCGGGGTGTACTCCTTGCCGTAGATCCGATACTTGTAGTCGGTACCCATCTTCCGCTTGAACGCGGTCACGGTACCTTCCGGATTGGAGATCGCCTGGCGGCGGGCGGGCTCGCCGACGATCAGCTGACCGTCCTTCGTGAACGCCACGTACGACGGGAACGCCTTTCCCCCGCCGGTGGTCGTGCCTTCGGCACTGGGGATGATCGCGGGGCGACCCCCCTCGAGCATCGCGGCCGCCGAGTTGCTGGTTCCGAGGTCAATTCCGATGATTTTCGACATATAGATCGACTCCGAACGCCCTCCCGCCCCTCGGGCGAAGGACCTTCATTTTTGCGGAAATAGTAGGGTAACACTCGTATAAAAAGGAGACGTAACGCCCCTATCGGGGCCGACAGGGGATCCGAGGTCAGGGCTCGGAGTTTTCTGCCCGTGCCGGTCTTCCGACCTCGTGCCCCGACCCCGCGCCAGGGACCGCCCCCGGTCGGGCCCCCGGCTCCCCCCGCTCGTCCTGTTCGACATGGACGACACCCTCTTCGACCACACGAATTCGCTCCGCGCCGCGTTGGGGGAACTTCGGCGCGCTCACCCCTTCCTTCGGCGGCGTTCGCTCGACGCGATGGCGGAGGAGTACGCCCGGTTGATCGGGGACACTCACGCCGACGTGGCGCTCGGCAGAATCTCGTCGGAGGAGATGCGCGCGTATCGGTTCGCGCGGCTCGCCGAGTGGGCCGGACGGACGGTCGACCCCGAGATCGCCCGGGAGCTCTCCACCGAATACCGAGGCTACTATCAACGGGTGCAGCGGCCCGTCGGCGGCGCCCCGGAGTTCGTTCGCGCCCTGGCGGGCCGGACCCGGATCGGGGTCGTCACCAACAATACCCTCGCGGAGCAGCGGAAGCGGCTCGTGTTCCTCGGACTGGATCGGGTCGTCGACCCCCTGATCACGTCCGAGGAGGTCGGCGTGCAGAAGCCGGACCCGGCGCTGTTCCGCGCGGCGCTGGAGCGCGGCGGAGTCGCGCCGGAGCAGGCGGTCATGGTCGGCGACAGCTGGGCGATGGACGTCGTGGGCGCTCGGGCCTCGGGGATCCGGCCGGTCTGGTTCAACCGGTTCCGGCTGGCGTCCCCCGCGCCCGCGGCCGTGCCCGAGTTCGCGTCGTTTCGAGCGCATCGGAAGCTCGAACGGATGCTCTGCGGCGACATCGCACCGTCCTGAGATCCACTCACGGACAGGCGCGGTACGCGCGCATTATATCGCACCCCCCGCTCGGCGCTCGATGGCTCGACTTCCCGAACCGTGGACTCCCGACGCGCGCCGCGCCCTACCGGCCATGCGAGCGTGGCGGAACGCGTTCCACCGGGAGCCGGAGCTCTCCCTCGAAGAGAATCGGACCCGGGACAAAGTCGTGGCCGCCCTCCGGGAGCTCGGCATCCCGTACCGGACGTTCGACGATTTCACCGGGGTGGTGGGACTGATCGACGGGGCCTCGGACGGACCGGTCGTCGCCTTGCGCGCCGACATGGATGCCCTGCCCGTTACCGAGGAAACGAAGCTGCCGTTCGCGTCCCGGTACCCGGGAAAGATGCACGCCTGCGGGCACGACGTGCACATGGCGTGTCTGCTCGGCGCGGCCGCGGTACTGACCCGAGGGGGTCGCCGACCGCTCGGACCGGTGAAGCTCCTCTTCCAGCCCGCCGAAGAGGAGGGAAATCGGGGCGGCGCGCTCCCGATGATCGAACGGGGATGCCTGAAGGACCCGAAGGTCGACTTCGTCGTCGGGCAGCACGTCGACCCAACGATCCCGCTAGGGAATGTGGGATGGAAGGGGGGGCCCTCGATGGCCGCGGCCGACTTTTTCCACATCACGGTATTGGGCCAAGGCGGTCATGCCGCCACGCCGCACCAGGGCCCGGATGCGATCGTCGTCGCGAGCGAGATCGTGAACGGTCTGCAGGCTCTCGTGAGCCGGGTTCGGAACCCCTTGGACCCGGTCGTGGTCAGCGTCGGGTCGATCCACGGCGGGACCCGGAACAACATCCTCCCCTCCCAGGTGGTCCTCGAGGGCACGGTGCGGACCCTCCGTCCCGACACGCGCGACATGATCGACAAGGCTCTTCATCGGCGCGTCACGGCGATCGCCTCGAGCCTGGGCGCCCGTGCCCGGATCCAGTACCGCCGCGGATATCCTCCGCTCGTCAACGACGCGACGGCGACCCGGGTCGTCGCGGACACGCTCCGGGTCGAGTTCGGCAAATCGCACTGTCAAGAGGTCGAACACCCGCTGATGGGCGCCGAGGATTTCGCGCGTTACCTCGAGCGAGTGCCCGGTACCTTCCTTCGGTTGGGGGTCGGGATCCCGGACCATGCGGCGAACTTGCACAGCGCCACCTTCGCGCCGGACGAACGCGCCCTCGTCTACGGCGCCGCCGCACTGGCGGCGTCGGCCGATGGGCTTCAGCGGGTGGGCCGGTGACGGTCGAGGGACGCCGCCCGGATTTCTCCGCGCTCACGCCCCGCCCGGAGCACCCGACGCCGACGTACCTCGATTCGGCGTGCATGTCCCTCGTCCCGAACCGCGTGCTCGAGGCGATGGCGGAGTACTACCGGGATTTTCCGGGGTGCGCGGGCCGGAGCCTGCACCGGTACGCCGAGGAGGTGGGACGACGCTACGAGGGCGCGCGGGCGGCCTTCGCGAGTTTTCTCGGGCGTGCGGACCCGCGCGGCGTCGTGTTCGTTCGGAACGCTACGGAGGCGATCAACCTCGTGGGGCAAGGTCTCTCGTACTCCCGCGGGGACCGGGTTCTCGTCACCGACCGCGAGCACAACTCCAACCTCGTCATCTGGCAGCGACTCGCCCAGGAGCGCGGCATCCGTCTGTCCACGCTGGCGCTACCGGACGACGGCTCGTTCGACGGCGACGCCCTGGAGGGTGAGCTCGCGAAGGGCGTTCGCCTGCTGAGCTTCTTTCATACGTCGAACCTCGACGGTCGGTCTCTGCCGGTCCGAGAGATCACCGAGCGCGCGCACGACCACGGGGCGCTCGTGCTGTTCGACGGATGTCAGGCCGCGCCGCACCTCGCGGTCGATCTGGACGCCTGGGGGGTCGACTTCTATGCGATCTCCGCCCACAAGATGCTCGGGCCGACCGGCATCGGGGTCCTCGCCGCGGCGCCGGGTCCGATCGCGGAATTACGGCCGCTCCTGCTCGGTGGGGAGACCGTCGAATGGAGCACTCTCACGGACCACGAGCTCCGACCGCCGCCGCACCGATTCGAGGCAGGGCTGCAGAACTACGCCGGGGTGATCGGGGCGCACGCCGCTCTCGACTACCTTCGGTCCGTCGGGCTCGACGAAGTGGAGTCCCGCCAGCGCGAGCTGAACGCTCGGGTGTCGAAGGCGTTCGCCGGGGAGGACCGACTGCACCTGCTCGGCCCGACCGACCCGCGGGAGCGACCGAGCATCTTCGCGTTCTCGCTCGACGGGATCGACCCGAACGACGCGGCCGTGTTCCTGGACGAGGGGCACGACGTGATGGTCCGCTCGGGCATGCATTGTGTTCACTCGTTCTACGAGCGCCGGGGGCTCCCCGGTAACGTGCGCGCCTCGTTCTACTTTTACAACGACCGAGGCGACGCGGACCGGCTGGTCGCCGGTCTGGAGGAACTGCTCGAGCGGATGCCCGCGAAGCGCCCTACCGGTACATCGGTTGCGAGCTCTGCGTCGGCGCCTCGGCCCGCCCGCGCTCCGCGGCGTGCCGCTGGATCGACAGGAGCTGCTGCTCGATCCGCTCCGCCTCGGCGTAAAGCGGGACGGGGTCGAGCGGCGTCCGCAAGAGGATCTGGTTGATCGTTTCGATCACCTTGGCGGCCGCGCGCGCGTCCGGATAGTCGGACTGTGCCTCGGCGAGGAACGTGAGGACGTCGAATCCACGGCGCCGCCCCTCGTTCAGCAGCACCCCCGCGATGCCGGTGATCACTCCCTCGGCGAACGGGCTCATGTTCGGCTCGATGTACAGCTCGCGCGCCTTCCGGGTGCTGGCGACCCCGTAGACCCGCACGTCGTTGAGCCGAGAGCCGCGGCCCCCCTTCGCGCCACGGGGCGCGTCGACGACAAGCCCCTCCGGCGAAACAAGCAGTGAGCACCGCTGCTCTTGCACCCAGTCGAGAATCGTGGTCGCGAGCGGGTGGATCACCGTGGGGGCCGGGTGGAACTCCGACACGAACGCCACGATCTTGTCCGCTCCCCGGCCCGCCCGGTCGGCCGGCGGGCGGCCCGCGTAGATGCGCACCGGATGCTGGGGGTCGCCGTTGCGGATGAGCGATACGGTGGGAAACGCCGGGGACTCCACGATGCCGATCTGTTCCATCTGCAGCGTGTCGATCAGGTAGTTCGCGACGATGGAGCTGACGAGGCCGACCGACGGGAAACCGTCAATGACGATCGCCCCCTCGACATCGACCCGCTTGATCTCGTAGATCCGGACCTGGTCCGGTGCCATCGTCATCGCTAGAGCGACCTCTCGACGATCTGGCCGAGCTCCTTGGACAGCAGGTCGACCACGTTCTTCGTCAGCGCCCGCCGAACTTCCGGAGGCAGCGCGTGAAGCCCGAGCCGGGCGGTCGCCGTGCCGACCTTGACGAGAGCAGCATACTCCGTGGCGCGGGCGGCGAGCAGCTCGCGCACCGCTTCGCGCAGGTCCGCCTCGAGCTGGGGGTCCTCCTTGAGCGTTTTCTCCAGGTGCTTGCGGATTTCGTCCTTGACGATATCCCGCGTCGCCTCGCGGACCAGCTCCTCCGGTCTAAGGAGATCTCGCGCGCTTCGCGCGAGCATGTCGAGCGGCTCCCCCGACCCGTCGTCCGCCATCGGGCGGCCGAGTCGGGACCGAAGCATAAGCATTTGGAAGCACGGGACGAACGGGTCCGTGGCTCCGACCGACAACTCTTATCCCGCGCGGTCGCTCGGACGCCGGCGTGGGCCGGTAGATCAGCGGAAGATCGCTACCTTGGCAAGGTAGAGGTCGCGAGTTCAAAGGGGCGGGAGATGGTCTCGCCCGGAAACTCTCGCCCGGTCCACTTCTGGGGTTTCTTCGGCGGAGCTATCGGCAGCTGTCGAGCGCTAGCACCGACACGAAGGTTAGCGATTTATACCGGCCCCCGCCTCCCTCGCGCTCGTGGAAGCGGAGATCCGCGAGAAGATGGCCGGTGAGGTCGTTCTCTCGCCCCATCCGGGGCGTACGCTTCGCAAATGGCGCGAGGATTTCGGCATCTCCCAGCGCGACCTCGCGCGTCATTTGCAGACGGTACCGTCCGTGATCTCGGACTACGAGTCCGAGCGACGGGTGAGCCCCGGGGCCGCGTTCATCCGCAAGTATGTGGACGCGCTGCTCGCCGTGGACGCCAACCACGGGGGAAAGGTCGGCCAGCGACTCGGGATCCACCCGCACTCGGACGGCATCCTGGGTATGCGCGAGTTCGCGGTCGCGATCCCGCTGCGCTCGTTCGCGGACCGTCTCGAGGCGCGCGCGGTGAGCCGCGTCGACCTACACCGGGACATTCACGGCTTCACGGTGCTCGACGCCCCGCGTGCGATCCTTTCGATCGACGCGTCCCACTTCGTCGAGGTGTACGGCTGGACGACCCAACGCGCGCTCATTTTCTCCAACGTCAAGTACGGTCGCTCCCCGATGGTGGCGATCCGCGCCCACCCACTGAAACCGGCCGCCGTCGTCTTTGCGAACCCGGGCCGCGTCGACCCCCTCGCGGTCCGGCTGAGCGAGGTCGAGAACATCCCGCTCCTCACCACGTCGCTCGCCGCACCGGCGGTGCTCGAACGGCTCGAGGAGCTCTAGCACGGAAGGGAAACGAATGGACGCAGGAATCGTGAGCTACGGAGCGTACGTCCCCCGATACCGGATCACGCCGACGGAGATCGGCCGCGTCTGGGGCGCGGATGGCGAGAGCATGGGCCAGGGGCTCAACGTCCACCGCAAAAGCGTTCCCGCCCCCGATGAGGACACGATCACGATATCGACGGAAGCGTTGCGCGCGGCGCTCATTCGCGGTGCGATCGACCCTCAGCAGATCGGAGCGATCTACGTCGGGTCCGAGTCGCATCCGTACGCCGTGAAGCCGACCGCAACGGTCGTCGCCCAGGCGGTCGGGGCCACCCCGAACCTCACGGCCGCCGACTTCGAGTTCGCTTGCAAAGCCGGAACCGCGGCCATCCAGACCTGCCTCGGCCTCGTCGGCTCCGGGATGGTCCAGTACGGGGTCGCGATCGGGACCGACACCTCTCAGGGAGCCCCGGGCGACGCGCTCGAGTACTCCGCGAGCGCGGGTGGCGCGGCGTTCGTCATCGGTCGAGAGCACGTCATCGCGTCTGTCGAGAGGACCCTCTCCTACACGACCGACACCCCGGACTTCTGGCGGCGCGAAGGCCAGCGCTACCCCAGCCACACCGGGCGCTTTACCGGCGAGCCGGCCTACTTCCGGCACGAGACCGAGTGCGCCCGACGGCTCATGGAGGCGTCGGGCACGGAGCCGAAGGACTACCGGTATGTCGTGTTCCATCAGCCGAACGGGAAGTTCCCCCAGCGCGTGGGAAAGCAGCTCGGCTTCACGGAGGAACAAATGCGCTGGGGACTGGTGACACCGTATATCGGGAACACCTACTCCGCGGCGGCCCTTCTCGGGCTTGCCAACGTCCTCGACCACGCTTCCCCCGGGGAACGCATCCTCATGGTCGGCTACGGATCCGGGGCGGGCTCGGACGCCTTCGACCTTACGACCACGGACGAGCTCGCGACCTACGACAAGTCGTTCGGCCGACCGGTGCAGTCGTACCTCGACAGCGGCATCGAGCTTTCCTACGGTGTCTACGCGAAGTACCGCGGCAAGATCCACATGGGAGGCAGCTAGCCGTGCGCGAGGTCGCCGTTCTCGGCGTCGGCATGACGAAGTTCGGCGAGCTGTGGGACCGCTCGTTCCGAGAGATCGGGATCGAGGCCGGGCTCCAGGCCCTCGTGAACGCCAAGCTCTCGTCCGCCGACCTCGGCGCGCTGTACCTCGGCAACATGGCGAGCGGGTCGCTCATCGACCAGGAGCACATCGGCCCCCTCATCCTCGACTACGCCGGGCTGGTCGGGCGACATCTTCCGGCGATCCGCGTCGAAGCCGGCGGCGCCTCCGGGGCGCTCGCGTTCCACCAGGGGTACCTCGCCGTCGCGAGCGGGCTGTACGACTACGTCGTGGTCGGGGGGGCGGAGAAGCTCACCGATGTACCGGACGAGACGGGGAATCGGATCACGAGCGCGACGGCGGACCACGAGTGGGAGGTCGTCTTCGGGGCCACCCTTCCGGGTCTCTGGGCCCTGATCGCCCGTCGCCACATGTACCAGTATGGTACAACGAAGGAGCAGCTCGCCCGCGTCGCCGTGCACGCCCACGAGATGGGGTCGAAGAACCCGAACGCGCACTACCGCAACAAGCTCTCCCTCGCCCAGGTGATGGACGCGGGCCCCGTCGCCGAGCCCCTCGGCATGTTCGACTGCGCTCCCCTTTCGGACGGCGCGGCCGCCGTGGTGCTCGGGCCCCTCGAGACCGCGCGCGAGCACACCGACACTCCGATCCGGGTCGCCGCGAGCCAGGTCGCGTGCGACACGATGGCGGTCCAGCACCGCGCCGACATCACGACGCTCGAGTCGACCGTCGTCGCCGCGCGCCGCGCATTCCAGCTGGCGCACCGGGCTCCGGCGGACGTCAACGTCGCGGAGGTCAACGACTCGTACACGATCAGCGCCCTCATCGCGCTCGAGGACCTCGGTTTCTCGGAGAAGGGCCGGGGCGGACCGGACTTTGAGTCCGGCCGATATTTGGCGGGCGGACAGCTCCCGGTCAACATGTCGGGTGGGTTGAAGGCGCAGGGCCGTCCATTCGGCGCTGTCGGGGTGGCGCAGGTCGTCGAGCTCGTCCGGCAGCTCCGGGGCGAAGCGAAGGACCGGCAGGTCAAGGACCCGACGCTCGCGCTGGCCCAGGATATCGGTGGCACCGGTGCGACGAGCGTCGTCACGCTCCTGGAGCGAGCGGGCTAGGAGGATCGAACGATGTCGATCGCACGATTCTGGCGCGAGACGCCCCGCCGGTACAACCTCGGCGGGTCGAAGTGCACGGTGTGCGGCACCGCGTACTTCCCCCCCCGTTCCGTCTGCCCGACCTGCTCCCACCATCGCGAGTCGATCGGGAAGATGGTGCCGTTCCAGCTCTCGGGGGACGGCGAGGTGTTCTCCTTCTCGATCGTCCACGACGCGGCGGAGGGGTTCGAGATGCAAGTTCCGTACGTCCTGGCCCTCGTGAAAACGGTCGAGGGGCCGATCCTGACCGGCCAGGTCGTCGATGTCGACCCGGCCGACGTTCGGATCGGGCTCAAGGTGCGCGCGACGTTCCGCAAGCTCCGAGAGGAGGGGCGGGCCGGCGTGATCCACTACGGATACAAGTTCGCCCCCGCCGAGGAGGTCGCGACGCGCCCACCGAACGGCCCAAGCGCCGCGGTCCGAGCCGCCTCCGCGTCGGAGGGTGACCGGGCGTCGGCGTGAGCGCGCCCGAGCGACGCAACGGGCCGCCCCCGCCGATCGACGACGAGCCGCCGGCGGACGAGGAGTACGCTCGCACCTACGCCGCCGGGTACGAGGAAGGGGTCCGCAGCGGACTCCGCGAGGTGCTCCAGCACACGTCGCGGGGCCATACGGCGCAGGAGCTGCGCATCCTCGTCGAAAGCCGGCTCGCCCGGCTGGACGAGGAGGTCGAGCTCAAGCGCCGGAGCCTCCTCGCGCCCCCGCGGCGCCCGGCCTGGAATTCCTTGCTCCGAGCGCCCCAGCCCGCCCGCCAGTGGGTGCCGACGTTCGGGACGCCGGGGACCGCGAGCCCCCGCCTGAACCCCGGTCGGAGCGTCCTCCTTCGGGAGGAAAAACCGGCCCGCGCGGTCGAGATCCTCCGCGCGAACCTCCAGGAGTTCCCCCGCGCGGCGCTCGTCTCCCTGCGGCCCCCCGAGCTTCCCGGGCTCTCGAAGGAGCGGCGGCTCGACATCGTGCCGAGCGGCTCCGACCTCGCGGGGGGTTCTCGCCTATCGCCCGGGGAGATCGGTGGGCATCTGCGCGAGCCGACCGAGTCGCCCGGCGGCGCGCTCGTGTACGTCGACGCGCTCGAGTACCTGATCGGAGAGTATGGGCTCGAGCTGACGCTCAAGTTCGCCAACTGGCTCGTCGCCCAGGCCGAGCAGACGTCCTCCGCGCTGATCGTCTCGTTCGACCCGCGGGCGATCGACACGCGCGAGTTGAGCCGGCTCGAACGGGCGTTCCAGACCGTCCTCTGACGCCGCTTCCGACCGACCCCAAAGGTTACGACCCCACCCACCGGGTACCGAGCCCGGGACCGAGATGGAGGTCGCCCTGTTCACCGACTCCTACGTCCCAATGCGGGACGGGGTCGCCACGGTCACCGACGGCCTGGCGCGTTCGCTCAAGAAGCTCGGGCACTCGGTGCACGTCTTCGCGCCCAACACCGAGCGAGGCGCCGGCACGCACGAGGAGTTCGTCGACGGGATCGCGATCACGCGCGTTCGATCGATCCCGCTCCCGCTCTACGGCCAGTACCGCTGGCCGGTCAACCCGTTCGCGCTCCTCCGCGAACGACGCGGGGCCGGCGCCGCCGACGTGATCCACCTGCAGTCGCCGGGGGGCATCGGGAGCGCCGGGTTCCTCGCGTCGCGGCGGTACAGCCTTCCCCTGGTCGGCACGTTCCACACCAACATCCGCGAGATGCAGTCGAGCGTCCCGGCGCGTCTGCTCGTGCCGACGTTCTTCCGCGTCGCGGCGTGGTACAGTCTCGGCACGTACTGGCGCTGCGACGTGGCGACCGCGCCCTCCAACGCCGCGCGCGACGTGCTCCTGTCGACCGCGCGCAAGCCGTTCCGCTACCCGATCGAAGTGGTCCCGAACGGGATCGACATCGACCGGTTCCGACCGGGGATCCGCGTGCCCGATTGGCGGGCGCGGTGCGGGCTCCCCGACGGGCCGCTCGTCACGTACCTCGGGCGGCTCACCGTCGACAAGGGGGTCCACCGATTTCTCGACGCGCTCGAAGAAGCGATCCCCCGCACCGACCTCTCCGGGGTCATCGGGGGCGTCGGTCCGGAGGAGGCCGCCGTCCGGGAGCGCCTCGCCGCGAACCCCGAGCTGGGTCGCCGCGTCCGGTACGTCGGTCCGATCACCGAGGAGGAGAAACCGTCGCTCCTGTCGCAATCCGACCTGTTCGTTCTGCCGTCCACGAGCGACACCTCGAGCGTCGCGCTGCTCGAGGCGATGGCGTCCGGTGCCGCGGTCCTCGCCCCCTCGGTCGGTGGCGCGGCCGAGGTCGTCGACGACGGAGAGACCGGACGGCGCGTGCCGGTCCTCGAGCCGGGGGCGGTCTCCCGCGCGGTGTTCGAGCTCGTCGATCGCCCCGACGAACGCCGACGGCTCGCGCGACAGGCGGCCGACCGCGTCCGGCGGACCCGCTCGCTGGAGACGATGGCCCGCCGGTTTATCTCTCTCTACGAGATGGTAATAGCGCAGCGTAGTTCCCATGGCGGCCACCCCGCTCCCTGAGATCGACGCCCTCGCGACGCAACTGTCGAGCGGGCGCCATGACGCGTACTCCCAGCGCGCGCTCGCCCGGGCGTCGGAGGAGTACCTCTCCCGGCGCCGCCCTCCGCTCGCGCACGTCGCGATCACGGTGGACGGCAAGGAGTACCCGAACCTCTACGCCGTGATCGCCGACCCGGACGCGAAGTTCGAGACCGGCGAGCTGCGCCTCGACCCGATCCCGGCGCCGGGACCGGCGTGGCGGTTCCTTCTCCCGTTCGAGAAGATCGTGTTCGCCTCCGATGGGTCGGCGGACATTCACCCCCTCGAACCCGGGCCCCCGATCCGCGCGATCGCCCGGGTGCTCGTCCGGGAGCATTTCCTTCTTCGGACGGCCGAGGAAGAGGTGCGCGGCGCGATCGGTGGCACGAGCGTCGAGCTGCGCGGGATCGCCGGCACGCTCGCCGAGTCCGTTGCCGCGTGCCGCGAGGAGGCGCTCGTTCCGTTCGGGGTCGCGCTCCTCTGCTACCTGCCCGAGGAACGGTACCGCTACGAGTTCGACGTCATCCACTCGAGCCTGCTGCCCGACCCGCGCGCGGGGCGGCTCTCGCCGGGCAAGCGCGTCCGCCGCACGTCCCGGCTCGATTGGGCGCTCGACCACTACATCGCCGGCGCCGACCTCTCGCTCCTCGGGGTCCGATGCCTCGAGGTGCTCGTCGAGTCGCCGGGGCTTACGTCGGTCGAGCTGTCCCACGTCTTCGGGGGCGTCCGCGAGCTCGTCGACTCGGCGCTCCAGGGGCTCGTGCAGCACCGTCTGGTCACGTACGACCGGCGGACGGGAATGTACCGTGCACGGCTCGACGGCTTCCTTCCGTCCGCCGACCGGGGCGCGGAGCGGCTGGACGTTGTCCCCGCGGGCGCCGACCCCGCGCTCCGAACGAGCGTGCAGGAGCTCATCGCGGCCGCGGACGCGCGCGCGACCTGTCCGTTGTGCGGGGCCCCACTGCCGCCGGGTCCGAAGTCGATCCTGTGCGACAACTGCGCGGCCCAGGTCGGCTCGAGCTGAGCCCGGGGTCCCGGGCGGGCCTGTCGGGAGTTTCCGCCCCGGACCGTTGGACCGGGACCTTTGAACCCGAGATTGCCGGCTTAGAAGGCCGGTACTTTCTCCAAGCTAAGCTACAGGCCCGGAGGTCCGGACGGTCCCCCGTTCCTTAATCCCTTTCCCGCGCGCGCGGCGGCGCGCCCGCCGAGGCGACCAGGTGTGCGAGCCGCAGCGGCTCGGGCCAGAAACCGCGCACCGTGGTCCGATGCACCAGCGCCACGGCGTCCAAGGACCGGCAACCGACGCCGGTCGCGAGGATCGGCGTCCCGCCGGTGGGAACGCGGAGGAGCCGGTGCGCTCGGAGCAGGCGCCATCGCCGCTCGGCGTCGCGACCGAACCACGTTCGCAGGGCCGCGTGGATCCGTTCGAAATCGGGCGGCCGTCGGGTGACCGCGACGACCGGGATCCCGAGCGCGTCGTGGACGGCATCGAGGTCGACGACGTTGAACCCGCCGACGACGGCGCCGTCGAGCAGGAGCGCACGGAGACCGTCCCGGGCCCCCAGCGACCGGACCAGCGCGATCACGGTCTCGGTCCCGTCGGTCCCGTCGACCCGGACGCGGGCGGTGCGCACCGCCTCCACGTACGAGGGGGCGGAGACGACAACCGCCGCGATCGGAGCATACCGATCGGTCCGTCCGAACGCGCCATCATCGACCGCGACGATGCGCGGGTGCTCTTTCGCGAGCGCGCGCCGCAACGCTAAGACCCCGGGGAGATTCTTCGGCGGCGCATGGCGGCGTCGACGGTGTACCTTCGGTGCCCCACCTGCGGCGGGGACCTTCGGGTCGAGCTTGCCGCCGAGCCGCCGACCCAATGGTTTCCGTGCCCGCACTGCCACACCCCGGTGCCGGTGGTCGCTCCGCGCGACCTCCCCCCGCTGTACTCGTGGGAGGTGCTGCCCGGTCTATATCCCGAACTGCCGAGGCCACGGGTGCCGAAGTGGCGGGTCCGTCGGGCCGCCGCGGCGGCCCTGCTGGTGGTCGCCGTCGTCTCCGCCGGCCTCGCGGCGGGACTCGTCGTCGCCGGTTGGGAGGCGGCCCAGCCCGCGCGCTACACGATCAGCGGGACGGTCGTCGGGACCTCGGGGGCTCCCATCCCGGGAGCGGACGTGACGCTCGCCAACGACGCGAACCAATCCACGAGCGCCCTCACGGGGTTCGACGGAACGTTCTCCTTCTCGAACGTCCCCGAAGGAGGGGTCGCCCTCAACGTCTCGGCGTCCGGGTACGCGCCGGCGACCGTCTACACCTTCGTCTCCAACGTCTACGCGACGCAGTCGACCGGACTCGAGGTCACGCTCTCCCCCGGAACCGCCTCGAACGGAACGACGACGTCGCTCACGCCGTTCCCGGACATGGAACAGTTCCTGGCCTCCGTCGGCGCCGCGGCGGTCCTGCTCGGGATCATCGCCCTCGTGGCCGGGTTTGCCGCGGTCGCGACGGTCCGCGAGGACCGACCCCCGGTCGGAGTGATCGGCGGCGCCGCCGGCCTCCTCTCGCCGCTGACGCTCGTCTATCTCAGCCTCTCCTCCGCGCTCCCCCTGCTGATCGAGGTGACGGCGATCTCCGCGGGCGCGGGCGCGTTCGTGCTCGCGATGCGGGCGATGCAACTCGCCCAGACCGGGCCGGCGCCCGACCCCGATTAGGGCGAACCGCGGGCGGCGGACCCGCGAGGACTCGACAACGCGCGCCGGGCCGGCTCGACGATCGCGCGCCGGTTCGCGAAACCGCCGGTGAGGGTGTGATAGAACCCCACCTTCGGCTCGCCGCGCTTCCAGCAGAGGAACACGACCTCTCCGTCCTGGAGACCGTAGAAGTCGATCAGACCGCTCTCGAGGTCCTTCACCTCGATCCCCTCGCGTCGCAGACCTTGGACCGCCTCCTCGAGCCGCCGGGTCAGGTTCTGCCACTCGGCGTCGAGCCGGACCTTGAGCCCGTGGTCCGCGTGGTCGGGAGCGTCGAGGTCCTTCCCCCAGAACGTCGCGAGCCGGTGGGTCTCCTCGTGGACCTCGCGGAGGCGGACGACCCACCCGCGCAGCCGGGGCAGAAGCTCTTCGAGTCCGGCGACCCGACCGTTCGCCTCTTCGGGCGTCCAGAGCCGAGGCGGGTTGGGGAGGTCGACGTCGTGCGAGTCGGACCCGGATCCCTCCATCGTCGGTTATCCTACCAATATCAGGGCCGCACCCTATTTACGGAGATGATAGGCCGAAGGTAACCCGCGACGGGCGGTGGGAGGGCGCCGATCGGGCTACGGTGGACCGAGGGGGACCCGGGCGACGGCCCACCCCTGCTGACGGTACGTCGCTTCGACCGTGTCGCCGTGGGCGGCGTCGCGCACCTCGAGCTCCAGCTCGACCGTCACTTCCCCGGGCGGTCGGTCGGGCGACTCCCGGTCGTGGTGGATGTGACGGACGTTCGCGCCGCCTCGGGCGGCGATCGCGAGGAACTTCTCGAGTTGCCCTGGTAGGTCGCGCAGCGGAGCGCGGAGCCGCAGCAGGCGGCCCTCCGCGGCGAGCCCGATGAACAGGATCCGGTCCAGAACGAACGGGTCGACGTTCCCCCCGCTGATGACGACCACGATCGGGCCGTCCTTCGAGAGGGATTCGTGCTCGAGCAGGGCGGCGAGGCCGATCGCCCCGGCGCCCTCCGCGACCACCTTCGCCTGTTCAAGGAGCAGGAACGCCGCCCGAGCGATCGTGCGGTCGTCGACCGTGACCGCGCGAGCCCCGGCGGCCCGGAGGATGCGGAACGGAAGGTCGCCGATCTGGCGCGTGGCAAGGCCGTCGGCGAACGTCCACGGACGACCTCCGAGGATGACGTGGCCCGCCTCGAGCGAGGGACGGAGATTGTCCGAGCCCTTCGGTTGGACCGCGACGACCTCGGCGGAGCTGCCCCGCCCGCGCACCGCCGCCGCGATGCCGGACAGGAGACCGCCGCCACCCACACCGGCCAGGATCCGACGGACGCCGGGCAGGTCGTCCAGGATCTCGAGACCGACCGTCCCCTGTCCCGCGATGATGAACGGGTCGTCGTACGGGTGAATGTAGGTGAGGTGCTCCTCGGCTGCGAGGCGGACGGAGTAGTCGTGCGCCCCGTCGTAGTCGGCGCCCTTCAGGATCACGCGCGCCCCTTGGGCGCGGGTGAGGCTCACCTTCAGCGGCGAGGCGTTCTCGCCCATGACGATGGTCGCCGGAACGCCCCGAACTCGGGCCGCCCAGGCGACCCCTTGAGAGTGGTTTCCGGCCGAGGCGGCGATGACGCCGCGCTTCGCCTCCTCGGGGGTGAGTTGGGCGATACGGTGGGTCGCCCCGCGCAGCTTGAAGGCGCCCGTGTGCTGGAGATTCTCGAGCTTGAGATAGATCGGAACATCCGGAAGTCCGGGAAACCGAGGGGCGCGGAGCAGCGGAGTCCGCACGACCTTGCCCGCGATCGATCGAGCCGCGGCCTCAATGTCCGGAAGGGTGATCGGTAACTCCGCGGGGGCGCTCATGCGTGGACGAGTCGCGCCAGCGCCACTTTCCGCATAATCGTTCGGGTCGGGGAAATCGCTCGCCCCGCGGTGCGGTCGCGCGGACCGTTCCTCTACGCGCGCGTTCACACGCGGGGTCGCCCCGGCGTCGATTTCTCCTCGAAAATCTCGATTGTTCCGGCGGTGCGGACGCGACTTTCGGCAGGCCTTATATAGGGTACCTTTCTCCCCCGTCCCCACTGGAGGCAGGACCCCCTATCGACCGATGGCACGGCGACATCGTCCCCGGCGAGGATCCCTCGCTTATTCTCCCCGTTCCCGCTCCGCGCGGCCCGTCCCGCGCATCCGCTCCTGGCCGGCCGGCCCGGTCAAGCCCGCGATCGAAGGATTCGCGGGGTACAAGGTCGGGATGACGCACGCCTTCATCGTCGATTATCGTAAGCGCTCCACGACCGCGGGCCAGGAGCTGGCGATCCCGGTGACCGTGGTCGAGGTTCCGCCGATCCGCATCGCGGGCGCGCGGATCTACCGACGCGGCCCCTACGGTTCGCGCGTCGCGGGCGAGGTGTGGGGGAGCGGTACGAGCGAGCAGCTGTTCCGACGCATTCCGACCCACCCCGCGAGCAGTGCCGAAGCCCTCTCCACCTTTTCCAGTCTCGCCGGCGACGAGGTTCGGCTCCTGGTGCACACCCAACCGCACCTCGTCACCGGCACCCCCTCGAAGACCCCCCAGCTGTTCGAGGTCCGCGTCTCGGGCGACAAGTTCGACGAGCGGCGCGACTTTGCCGTGAAGCAGCTGGGCCAGGAGGTTTCCGCCGACCAGCTGATCAAGGAAGGCGAGTTCCTCGACGTGCTCGGCGTCACGAAGGGGTTCGGATTCCAGGGCCATATCCAGCGCTGGGGCGTCAAGCTGCAGCCCCGGAAGAACTCAAAGCACCGCCGGATGATCGGAACGCTGGGTCCGCATAACCCGAGCTTCGTCACGTACCGGATTCCGCAGGCGGGACAGCAGGGGTACCACCGCCGTACCCAGTTCAACATGCGCGTGCTGAAGGTCGTCCGCGACCCCCGCACCGACCCCGTCACCCCCGCCGGCGGCTTCCCGCACTACGGTGAGGTCCGGAGCGCCTGCATCGTACTCCACGGCTCCCTTCCCGGTCCGGCCAAGCGCCTCCTGCGCTTCCGCGCGCCGATGCGCAGCCGCGTTGCAACGGTCGAAAAGGTCGACCTGCGTTACTTCTCCACGCGTTCGAAGCAGGGCGTATGACGTCGCCGGATGCTCCGCCCGCCGACGCCTCGGCCCCGAAGGAGTCGTCGCCCTCGCATCACCGCGTCCACCTGCTCGGCGTGGACGGGAAGGCCGGCGCGCCCTATACGCTCCCGATCGCCTTTTCCACCCCGTACCGCCCGGACCTGATCCAGCGCGCGGTGGTCGCCGCCCAGAGCCACCGCATCCAGCCGCACGGGACGAGCCCGACCGCCGGGGCGCGGCACTCCGTGTACTGGTCCGGCAAGGGCCAGGGGGTCGCCCGGACTCCCCGATTGATGGACTCGATGCGGGGCGCCCAGTCGCCGAACACCGTGGGGGGACGTCGGGCGCACCCGCCCCGCGTCGCGACGATCTGGGCGAAGAAGATCAACCGCAAGGAGCGACAGCTCGCGTTCGCCTCGGCGCTCGGTGCGACCCGCGACGCAAAGCTCGCCGCGGCGCGGGGCCACGCGGTCCCCACCGGTGTCCGCCTTCCGCTCATCCTCGAGGACCCGGTCGAGGGGATCGACACCTCCGCCGGGGCGCGGGAGCTCCTCCAGCGCCTGAAGCTCTGGTCGGACGTCGACCGGGCCCGCGACGGAACCCGCATGCGCTCGGGCCGGGCGGCGCGCCGGGGGCGCGTCCGCTACACGCCCCGCAGCCTGCTGGTCGTCACGAGCGCCGCCGGAAAGGCACGCGGATTCCGCAACCTCGCCGGCGTCGAGGTGGTGCCCGCGCCGCGGCTCGGGACCGAAGACCTCGCGCCGGGTGGGGCCGCGGGTCGACTTACCTTGTTTTCGCACTCCGCCGTCGAGTCGCTCCGCCGCCGCCTCGGGGAGGTCAGCGCATGAGCGAGTTCCGTCACCGCGTCGTGCTCCACGCGTATGTGACCGAGAAGTCGATGGACGAGATGGAGCGGCTGAACAAACTCGAGTTCGCGGTCGACCGTCGGGCGACCCGCGCCGAGATCAAGCGCGCGGTCGAGGGCCTGTATCAATGCAAGGTCGCGAAGGTCAATACGAAGATCGTTCGCGAAGGGAAGATCGCGACCGTCACGTTCTCGAAGGACTACTCGGCGGAAGACATCGGCAGCCGGGCCGGGGTGTTCTGATGGGAAAGCGCATCATTTCCCGGCGGCGCGGCAGCGGAACGGGCACGTACCGGTCCCCGAGCCATCGCCATCACGGTCCGATCTATCACCCCGCCCCCTCCCTCATCGGCGAAGGGAAGGTGCTCCGTATCGTTCCCGCCCCGGGTCGCACCGCCCCGATCGCGGAGGTCTCCGGACCCGACGGTAAGCCGCTCCGCATGCTCGCCCCGGCGGGACTCGCGACCGGCGACACGATCACGCTCCACGAGGGCCGGGTGGACCGGGGCTCGATCTTGCCCCTCGGGCGGATCCCCGACGGCACGCTCGTCTCGAACCTCGAGGTCAAGCCGTTCGACGGGGGACGTCTCGTCCGCTCCGCGGGCGCGAGCGCGCTCGTGGTGGCGCACACCGAGAAGGAGGCCACGGTCCAGCTCCCGAGCGGCCAGTTCAAGCAGTTCCTGCTCACCTGCCGAGCCCAGGTCGGCGCGGTCGGCGGGGGCGGGCGCCGCGAGCGTCCGATCATCAAAGCCGGCAAGAAGGTCTGGACGACCCGGTCGCTCGCTCGATCTCCGATCAAGGTGCGCGGCGTCGCGATGAACCCTGTCAACCATCCGTTCGGCGGCGGCGCCCACCAGCACGTCGGTCGCCCGAGCACGGTCGCGAGCGGCACCTGGCCGGGCGCGAAGGTGGGCCGGTTCTCCCGTTCCGTGCGCAAGAAGCGCCGACTGCGCGCCCAGAAGGGAGGCGGCTAGCGATGGCGAAGGCGAGGAAGGCGAAGAAGGTCGAGTCGCGCCGCAAGCGCGAGTTCACGTTCCGCGGTCTGACGCTTCCCGAGCTCCAGGCGCTGAGCCTCGAGCAGTTCGCGAAGGTTGCGTCGAGCCGGGCGCGACGATCGATCCGGCGGGGCTTCAACTCCGAGACGACCGCGTTCTTCGAGCGCCTCACGACGACGCCCGTCGAGAAAGTCGTGCGCACGCACTGCCGGGACGCCCTCATCCTCCCCGCCCACGTCGGCCGTCGGGTCGCGGTGTACAACGGGAAGGAGTTCAAGGAGGTCGAGGTCCGCCCCGAGATGGTCGGGCATTACTACGGGGAGTTCTCGCTGACCCGGCGGTTCGAGAAGCACTCCGGACCGGGCGTGGGCGCGACGCGTTCGTCGAAGTTCATGCCGCTCAAGTAAGGACGGTCGGGGGAGGTTCGATGCGAGGATACACGTACCGGGACGAGCCCGGGGTCAGCGTCGCCCGGGCCCGGGGCCTGGAAATCCCGATGTCCCCGAAGAAGACCTACGAGGTGCTGAACGCGATCCGGGGCCTTCCGCTCGACCGGGCGCGCCAGGTACTCGAGGACGCGGTCGCGATGAAGAAGGCGATCCCGTTCCGACGGTACAACCAGGAGACGGCGCACAAGCGCGGCGTTGGGCCGGGTCGATACCCGGTAAAGGTCGCGAAGAACGTCCTCAAGCTCCTCCAGAACGCCGAAGAGAACGCGGAGTACGACAGCCTCGACACGGACGCGCTCTTCGTCAAGGTCGCAGCGTGCAGCCGCGGTCGCATCCGCAAGGCGAACATGCCGCGCGCCCAGGGGCGCGCGACGCAGTGGAACGAGCAGACGACAAACGTCGAGATCGTCCTCGCCGAGCGCAAGGAGTCGTCATGAGCTCCGAACAGAAGGTCATCCAGGAAGCGATGCGCCGCGTCCTGCTCAAGGACTACCTCGTCCAGGAGAGCGCGCGCGCCGGCTTCGGGGGCCTGGAGATCACACGCACCCCGATGGGAACGCGCGTCACGCTCATCTGCGAGCGTCCGGGGATCCTGATCGGGCACCGGGGCGAGCTGATCAAGCGGCTCACCGAGGACATCCAGCACCGCTTCCAGCTCGACAACCCCCAGATCGAGGTCCAGGAGGAGCGGCAGCCGAGCCTCAACGCCCAGTTGATGAGCGAGAAGCTCGCATCGACCCTCGAGCGGGGATGGCACTTCCGGCGCGCCGGGCACTCGACCGTGCGCCGCATCATGGAGTCCGGCGCCCGCGGTTGCCAGGTCATCCTCTCCGGGAAGCTGACCGGCGAGCGGCACCGCACCGAACGGTTCAAGGCCGGTACGATCAAGTACTGCGGCGAGGCCGTCCATCTCTGGATCGGGAAGGGATTCTACCAGGCTCGGCTCAAGCCCGGCGTCATCGGGGTCAACGTCTGGATCATGCGCCCCACCGCCAAGCTGCCCGACGAGATCGTCGTGAAGGGCGTCGAAGAGCGCCCGAAGCCGGTCCCGGTCGAGCTGCCGCCGCTCGAGGAGCCCGGTGTTCCGCTCCCGCCCCCGGACGTGGTCGAGACCGGAGGGACCCCGTGACGCTGCTCCGCATGAAGGAGCTCCGGGAGCTCACGGACGCGGACCTGCGCCGGAAGATCGCCGACGTCGAGAACGACCTCCTGCGCGAACGCGGCGTGGCCGCGATGGGCGGTGCCCCCCCGAGCCCGGGGCGGATGCGCGCGCTCCGAACGAACGTCGCCCGCGCCCTCACCGTCCTCAACGAACGGTCCCTCGCGGCCGGACCCCGGGAGGTTCGGCGCCCGTAAGGAGGGAGTCGAGGTGCACCGATGCCGTCACTCCAGGGGTCCTCGGTCGACTGGTCGCGTTCGGAGCGCGAGGCGCTCGCGGGCGAGCTCCTCGGCGCCTCGGTCGTCCTGCCGGCCTCGCGCGCCCTCCGCCACGCCGTGGAGGGGACCCTCGTCGACGAGACGCTCTCCACGTTCGTCGTCCGCGTTCCGGGCCGCGCGCGTCCGGTGCGCGTGCCGAAGGCCGGCCTCGAGGGGACGATCGTCCTCGGCGCCGGAGAGTTACCGTTAAGAGGCGATTCCCTTCGCGTGCGCCCTGAGGACCGCACGAAGCGGCTCTTGACCAGTGGTCCTCGGAGGAACCGATGACCCCGTCGCGTGCGCCCGCGCAACGTCGCGCCCGGGACATCGGTCTCGACGTGCGCGCCCCGAAGGCGGCGTGCAGCGATCGGCACTGCCCGTTCCACGGCCGCCTGTCGCTCCGGGGCCAGGTTATCGAGGGCACCGTCGTCTCGACCTCGATGCAGCACACGGCCGTCGTCGAGCGCACGCTGCTGCACTTTGTGTCGAAGTTCGAGCGGTACGAGAAGCGGCGACGTCGCTATCTCGCCCACGCCCCGCCGTGCCTCAACGTCCCCGTGGGCCACCGCGTGCGCATCGCGGAGACCCGGCCGCTGTCGAAGCTGGTATCGTTCTGCATCGTCGAGGACCTCGGCGAGGCGGCGTTCCAGGTCGAGAGCGAAGAGCCGGTCGCGCCCACGGCCGCGCCCGCCCCCGCGAAAGAGGAGGCGGCATGAAGGGACTCGCCGGACGTCGCGGTCGCGACCTCCCGAAGGGGGCGCGCCTGGACTGCGTCGACAATACCGGCGCCAAGATCGTCGAGATCATCGCCGTGATGAACTGGCACGGCACGCACCGCCGCTACCCCCGCGCGGGGATCGCCGACCTCGTCGTGGTCTCCGTCAAGAAGGGAACCCCCGAGATGCGCAAGCAGGTGCTCCATGCCGTCATCGTCCGCGCCCGCGCGCCGTTCCGCCGACCGGATGGGACGCGCCTCCAGTTCGAAGACAACGCCGCGGTCATCACGACCGAGACCGGTGAGATCAAGGGCTCCCAGATCAAAGGGCCCGTAGCGAAGGAGGCCGCCGAGCGCTGGCCGCGGATCGCGGCCGCCTCGTCGATCATCGTCTGAGGAGGTCGACGGTCGAATGCGTTCCTCTCCCACATCGCCCCGCCGCCAACGCAAGGCGTTCTACACGGCCGGCACGTTCGAGCGGCGGCGCCGCATGACGGTCCCGCTCTCGCGCGACCTGCGCAGTCGGTTCCGCGCCCGCTCGATCCCGATCCGCAAGGGCGACACCGTCCGGGTCCTCTCCGGCAGCTTCGTCGGCCGCGAGGAGCGCGTTGCCAAGGTGATCCGGCGCGACTATGCCGTCGTCCTCGACAACGTGACGCTGAAGACCGGGGAGGACAAGCTGAAGCCCCTGCCGATCCGGACCTCCCACCTCGTGATCACCCGCCTCAACCTCTCCGACCCCTGGCGCCGCCGCGTCCTCAAGGTCTCGGACGCGGAGGTCACCCCCGAAGAACTCGGGGTGAGCCCCGAGGGCGAGGAGACGACCGAGCCGGCGACCGATGCGACCCCCGCGGGGCCGACGACCACGGCGGAGGACGGCGCCCCCGCCGCCTCGGCGAAGCCGAAGCGGGCGCCGAAGAAGGAAACGGCCGCGACGGACGCGGACGACGACGAGGAGGACGCGGCATGACGTTCCGCCTGAAGCGGCGCGCGGCCCCGCGCTCCTGGACGATCCCCCGCAAGGGGCCGAAGTGGGTGAAGCGCCCGGGTCCCGGGCCCCACGCCCAGGACCAGTCGATCCCCCTCTTGCTCGTCCTCCGCGACATTCGGCACATCGCCGCAACGGCCCGCGAGGCGCGCATCCTCGTGCGCGCGGGGAACGTTCGGGTCGACGGACAGGTCGCCAAGGACCTTGACCGCGGTCTCGGGCTCATGGACACCTTCTCGCTCGCGAAGCCGCTCGACGCGCACTACCGCGTGGTGAAGGACCGCCACGGCAAGCTGATCCTCGTCACGATCCCGCCGGCGGAGGCGACCGTCAAGATCGGCCGCGTCCGGTTCAAGCACGCGGTGCCGAAAGGGAAGGTCGAAGTGACGCTCCACGACGGGCGGAACCTCCTCGTCCCGTCGAACAGCGCCTACCGCGTCGGCGACTCGCTGAAGATCGAGGTGCCGAGCCAGAAGGTCGTCGAGCACCTGCCGCTCGCCGCGGGCGCCCTCGCGTACATCGCGGGCGGTTCCCACGTCGGGGAGCTCGCGCGCGTCGAGAAGGTCGAGGTGCGGAACTCCTCGCAGCCGAACCTCGTCCACTTCAAGGAAGGGTTCTCGACCGTCAAGGAGTACGTCTTCGTCGTCGGGCAGAACGCGCCCGAGGTCACGATCGCCGAGGGGGTCGACCGATGAGCGCGACCCCGTCGGCCGCCGCGGCCCCCACGAAGTCCGCGGTGGAGAATCCGCACCGCGCGATCCGCGTCATCAAGATCGTCGTCAACGCCGGCGTCGGCGAGTCCGGCGAGAACCGGACGAAGGCCGAAAAGGTGCTACAGATGGTCACGCACCAGAAACCGGTCCCGACGCGCTCGCACTCCACGAATCGCGACTTCGGGATCCGCAAGGGCCAGGAGATCGGTGCGAAGGTGACGCTGCGCGGCGCCGTCGCCGTCGATTTCCTGGGACGGGCGTTCGAGGCGCGCGACCGCCAGCTCGACGTGGACTCGATCGACCGGAGCGGGAACTTCTCGTTCGGGATCGCCGACTACACCGACTTCACGGGCATGAAGTACGACCCCCAGATCGGCATCCACGGGATGGACATCGCGGTCGAGGTCGGCCGCGCGGGGTATCGGGTCCGGAACCGCCGCCTCCAGAACCGCCCGATCCCCCGGTCGATCCGGGCCACGGCCGCCGAGACCCGCTCTTTCCTCGAGACCCAGTTCCGCGTCACCATCTTGGAGTGAGCCGTCGATGTCGAAACCCAAGAAGCAGTTCGGACGGAAGGAGGGGTGCCTCCGGTGCGACCGCAAGCGCGGGATCGTGCGCCGGTACGGCCTCCACGTCTGCCGGCAGTGTTTCCGCGAGGTCGCGGTCGACCTCGGGTTCCGCAAGTACCAGTAAGGAGGGCGAACGATGCAGCAAGACCTACTCAACGACGCCCTCGTCACGCTCCGCCACGCCGACCAGGACGGGAAGCCGACCGTCGAGATCCACCCGACCTCGAAGCTGATCGCGGAAGTGCTGCGGATCTTCCGCGACCACCACTACATCGACGAGTTCACGTTCGTCCCGACGGGTACGGGCGGCAAGTACGAGGTCAAGCTCTCGCGGAGGATCAACTCGTGCGGCGTGATCAAGCCCCGCCTCGCGGTTCCCCACGGGAACCTCGAGCGGTACGAGGCCCGGTTCCTCCCGGCCCAGGACTTCGGCCTGCTCGTTCTCTCGACCAACCGCGGCGTCCTCTCGCACCAGGAAGCGCGGGAGCTCAAGATCGGAGGTCGGCTGCTCGCCTATGTCTACTGAACCGGATCGCGGCCGTGAGGAGTTCGGTATCCCCTCCGGCGTCAAGTTCACCGTCGGCCCGGGGAAGCTGAGCGCCAAGGGACCTCTCGGGACCGTCGAGCGACCGTTCCCCTCCGATGTCCTCGAGCTCTCGGTCGACGGAACAACCGTCCACCTTCGGCTCCTGATCCCGTCGGACCGGAAGCGCTCCCTCTCGCTCCTGCGGACCTGGGCGGCGCATCTGAAGAACATCGCGGGGGGTCTCACGGCCGGCGTCGAGGCGAAGATGAAGGTCGTCGCGGCCCACTTTCCGATGAAGGTCTCCGTCCGCGGCGAGGAGGTCGTCATCGAGAACTTCCTCGGCGAGAAGTTCCCGCGGACCACGAAGCTCTGGCACGGCACGAAGGCCGTCGTCGAGGGCGACATCGTCACGCTGAGCGGCTACGACGTCGAGCAGGTCGGCCAGAGCGCGGCGAACATCGAGCGGGTGACGCACATCCGCGATTACGATCCCCGGGTCTTCCAGGACGGCATCTACCTGATCGAGCGCGCGCACCTGAAGGGGGCGAACTGATGGCGGCCGACGACCCGGCCGAGACTCCGCCGACCCCCGTCGCCAAGCCGAAGAAGCGGGTCGCCGCCAAATCGGTCCCCGACGAGGCCCCGGCCCAGCCCGGGCCCAAGGCGACGAAGGAGAGCCCGACCTCGTCGAAGGACGAGGCGGACGACGAGCCGCCGGCCCCGCGCCGGGCCGGTCTCTCCGACGACCGCCGCCGCCTGCTCTCCCTGCGTCGAGCGCTCGACAAGAAGCGCCCGATCTTTGGGCGCCAGGCGGCCAATCGCTACTGGCGGATCGGCCGGGACGAATCCTGGCGGCGCCCCCGGGGCCTTCAATCGAAGCAGCGCCGGCACTACGGCTACCGGACGCAGATCGTCAGCATCGGCTACCGTTCCCCCGCCAAGGTCCGGGGGCTCGTGCCCAGCGGTTTCCGCCCGATCCTCGTGCGCACCCCGGACGACCTCGAGCACCTCGACGCGAAGACCGAGGCCGCGATCATCGCGCGGACCGTCGGAACGCGCCGCCGCCTGACGCTCGAGGAGGCCGCGCGCAAGCTCGGCGTCCACGTCCTCAACCCAATCGTTAAGTCCGAGCGGGAGGCGTAGCGGCGATGCCGGACCTCTCCAACCAGCGGCGCCTGGCCGCGGCCCTCCTCAAGTGCGGCGAGGGCCGCATCTGGATCGACCCCGCGAGCCAGGACGAGCTCGCCGATGCCGTCACGCGCGCCGACCTCCGCTCCGCGATCAAGGCCGGCGTCATCCGGCGCAAGCGGATCCCCGGCACGTCGCGCGTTCGCGCGCGTCGTCATGCCGACGAGGTCGCGAAGGGACGGCACGCCGGTCCCGGCTCGCGACGCGGCGCCCCGCGCGCGCGCCTGCCCAAGAAGGACCGCTGGATGCGCCGGATCCGGGCGCAGCGCTCCCTGCTGAAGGAACTCCGCGACGGGAAGAAGATCGCCCCCGGGGTCTATCGTGAGTTCTACCGGCGTGCGAAGGGCGGGATGTTCCGCAGCCGCGCGCACCTGGTCGTCAACCTCCGCCTCGCCGGTCACCTGAAGGAGGCGTCGAAGTGAGCGACGGCCCGAACTATCGCGTCCCGTTCCGCCGCCGACGCGAAGGGAAGACCGACTATCGCGTCCGGCTCCGGCTGCTGAAGTCGGGCGAGCCGCGCGCCGTCGTCCGGCTCACCGACCGGCGCGTCCGGGTGGCGCTCGTCGCCTACGACCCCACGGGCGACCGGGTCCTCGCCGCGGCCGACAGCCGCGAGCTGGGCCAGATCGAGTTCCCGTCGGGCAGTTTCGCCTCCACGCCGGCCGCCTACCTCACGGCGTATCTTGCCGGGATGCGCGCCAAAGCGCGCGGCACGGCGACGGCGGTGCTTGACGCCGGGCTGCGTCACCCTACCGAGGGGGGTCGCCTCTCCGCGGCGCTGAAGGGCCTCCTCGACGCCGGGATCGAGATCCCGCACGGCGAGGGTGGATTCCCCGGCGCGGACCGACTGAACGGGACGCATCTCGCCAAACCGCTGCCGAACCCGCTCGAGGCGTACAAGCTGAAGATCCCCCCGCTCGCGACCGCGCCGAAGGAGGTCGCGGCATGAGCATGTCGTACGGGGACCGACGCGGGCCCGGGGGCCCTCCGCCGGTGGCCGCGCCGCCCCCCTGGGTTCCGAAGACGGAGCTCGGCAAGCGCGTGGCCGCCGACGAGATCACCTCGATGAGCGCCGCGCTCGCGACCGGCCTCCCGCTCCGCGAGCCCCAGATCGTCGACAAGCTCCTCCCGGGGCTTCACGACGAGGTGCTGGACGTCAACATGGTCCAGCGCATGACGGACTCCGGCCGGCGGTTCAAGTTCGCCGTCACGGTCGTCGTCGGCAACGGCGACGGGTTCGTCGGGCTCGGACGCGCCCGCGGGCGCGAGGTCGGACCGACGATCCGGCGGGCGATCGACCGGGCGAAGCTCGGGGTCGTCGAGGTGCTGCGGGGGTGCGGCAGCTGGGAATGCGGCTGCGGCCGGTCCCACACGCTTCCGTTCCAGGTGCACGGGCGCTCCGGGTCGGTCGTCGTTACGTTCAAGCCGGCGCCGCGCGGCGTCGGACTCGCGGTCGGCGGGGTCGCGAAGCCGGTGCTCCGGTTCGCCGGCATCACCGATGCGTGGGGATACACCGCGGGCCACTCCAAGACGACCGTGAACTACGCCCAAGCGGCGTACCGCACCCTCGTCGCCCTCTCCGAGCTCAAGGTCCCACCCGAGGACGCCGCCCGCCTCAAGATCGTCCGCGGCCCCGTCGGCACGTCGATCCTCCCGCCGAAGGAGGAAGGCGCCCGCCCGATGGGACGCGGCCGCGGGGGGCGGCGACCCGGTGGGCGCGGCGGCCCTCCGGGGCGCGGCCGACCGGGCGGCGGACGGGGCGGGCCGGGCGGCCCGCCGGGCGCCCGCCCGGCGCCGCGGCCGGCACCGCCGGCAGGGAGGTAGTTCGATGGCGTGGATGGTGGTGCGGGTCCGGGGATCGATCCATGCGCGGCACGACATTGTGGAGACGCTCCAGTTCCTCCACCTGACGCGCCCGAACCACGCGACGGTCGTCCCCGAGGCCGCGTCGTACAAGGGGATGCTCTCCAAGGTCCAGGGGTACGTGACGTGGGGCGAGGCCGAACCCGAGACGGTCGGCCTGCTCCTCCAGGAACGGGGCGAGACCGTCGGGGGCAAGCGGGTCACCGCGGACGTCCTCGGCGACGAGATCCGCGCCAAGGACCTCCCCGAACTGACCCGCTCGATCGCCGAGAAGGGCCTTCCGCCGATCGCGGGCCTTCGACCCCGGTTCCGCCTCAAGGCACCGAAGGGTGGCTGGCGGTCGACCAAGAAGCCGTACGCCCTCGGCGGAGCGCTCGGCTACCGCGGCCGCTCCGTGAACGAGCTCGTCCGCCGGATGATGTGAGGACCGTTCGATGCCGAGCCGTACCAGGAAGTTCCGGGGCCTCCGCACCCACGGGCGGGGCATCAAGGCCGGCCGCGGCGCCGGCAAGCAGGGCGGGCGCGGGAACGCGGGCCTTCACAAGTACAAGTTCAAGTCGATGCTGATCTACGCTCCGAACCACTTCGGCCGGCACGGCTTCAAGCGCCCCCCCGAGATCCGGGCGCGGCCCACCGCGCTGAACGTCGGCGAGCTCGACGCGTTCGTCCCCGTGCTCGAGGCGGCCGGCGCCCTCTCCCGCGACGGGGAGGCGTTCGTCGCCGACCTCACCAAGGCGGGGGTCGACCGCCTTCTCGGCAAGGGGAGCTCGGAGCGGTCCTGGAAGGTCATTGTCGCGCACGCCTCCCGCCACGCGCGCGAGAAAGTGTCCGTCGTGGACGCACCGAAAACTTCGAAGGACGGCCCGAGCGGCGCCGCGCGTTCCCCGTAGACTATATAATTCAGGCTCGGGGTCGCCGGCGGACCGATGGCGGACGAGGAGATTCCCCGGGATAACCGCTGGGCCCTCGCGCTCGCGATCATCGGTATCGCGTTCCTCTCGCTGATCTGGTTCTGGGGTCAGCCGACCCTCATCGCGTTCGCCGTCGCGGCGTTCATCGTTTTCGTCGTCATGGCCGTGTTCTACCTCGGCCTCTCGTACAAGGGGTCGCGGTCGCGTCTCTACGGACTGAAACCGATCACGTCGCGGATGCCGGCGGTGACCCAGCCGAAGGGCCACGTCCATTTCCGCACCAAGATGTTCTGGACGATCGGCGTCCTGCTCCTGTACTTCCTGCTCACGAACATCTACCTGTTCGGGGTCGACCAGAGCACCATCATCGACCTCTTCGCGAGCTACCGCGCCATCCTCGCCGGCGCGCAGGGCACGCTGATGGACCTGGGGATCGGGCCGATCGTCACCGGCTCGATCATCATGCAACTGTTCACCGGGGCGAAGATCATCAACCTCGACCTCACCGACGACGAGGACAAGGGGACGTACCAGGGCACGCAGAAGGTGCTCGTCGTGGCGATGATCTTCATCGAGGCGGTCCCGCAGGTGTTCGGGTACATCTCCCCGTCCTCGAGCCTCGTGAGCTCGCTCGGGAGCGCGTCGGCCGGCAACGGGATGCTCCTCGCCCAGGTGATCATCATCGCCCAGCTGGTCTTCGGCAGCTACCTCGTATTCCTCATGGACGAGGTCGTCTCGAAATGGGGGATCGGCTCCGGGATCTCGCTGTTCATCGCCGCCGGCGTTTCGCAGCAGATCGTCCAGGGAACCCTCAATTGGATCCCGCAGAACCCCACCGCGGCGCTCTCGACGACCAACCCGCCGAGCGGCGCGATCCCGAAGACGATCTACCTCATGACCCACTTATCGGCGACGCAGATGGCCGGCGGAGGCTGGGAGCTCGTGCTCCTGCGCGCTCCGAATCCGATCGTCGCGCTCGTCGGGACCGCGGCGATCTTCTTCCTGGTCGCGTGGACCGAGTCGACGCGCATCGAGCTGCCGCTCTCGCACGCCGAGGCGCGCGGCGCGCGGGGCCGCTACCCGCTGCGGCTGATCTACGCCTCGAACATCCCGGTCATCCTGATGTCCGCGCTGCTCGCGAACGTCTCGGTGTTCACGATCCTGCTGTGGACGAACCCGACGCTGGTCCACTTCCCGCTGATC